>ENA-OPCO01001862-OPCO01001862.1-human-gut-metagenome-genome-assembly--contig:-NODE-1862-length-12785-cov-2.985860_pt1 | contig 12785 bp, 9 predicted proteins | sample MGYA00241562_ERZ501475 | MGnify/ENA primary metagenome ERZ501475 (study PRJEB25962, sample SAMEA2042627) | human gut metagenome | biome: human gut; feature: human-associated habitat; material: faeces... | reverse complement strand
TCCGCAACAAGCAATGCGGAAGATATGATCAGCGATTTAACATTGAAATATAACAGAGCACGTCAGGGCTCCATTACGCAGGAATTAACAGAGATCATTGCGGGAGCGGAGGCGATTTCCTAGCAGTTGTGTTAGGAAAAAACAGAAAAGGAGTGATAGGAAAGATGGCAGAAACAAACGTGGGAAAAATCACTCAGATTATTGGTGCCGTACTGGATGTTAAGTTTATGGAAGGACATCTTCCGGAGATAAATGACGCAATTGAAATTCAGAGAAAAGACGGAGGAAAATTAACCGTCGAGGTATCACAGCATCTGGGTGACGATACGGTACGGTGTATTGCCATGGGTCCTACAGACGGATTAGTGCGTGGAATGGATGCAGTTGCAACCGGAGGACCAATTTCAGTTCCGGTTGGCGAGGCAACTTTAGGACGTATGTTTAATGTCTTAGGTGAACCCATTGATGAAGTTGAAGCACCGAAAGATGTAGAGTATATGCCGATTCACAGAAAGGCACCGGCCTTTGAAGAGCAGGCAACTTCTACAGAGATGTTAGAGACAGGTATCAAGGTCGTAGACCTGCTCTGCCCATATCAGAAGGGTGGAAAAACAGGTCTGTTTGGTGGTGCCGGTGTAGGTAAAACGGTACTCATTCAGGAGTTGATTACAAACATTGCTACAGAGCACGGTGGATATTCGGTATTTACCGGTGTTGGTGAGCGTACCCGTGAGGGAAATGATTTATACTATGAAATGATTGAGTCCGGCGTAATTGATAAAACAACCATGGTGTTTGGCCAGATGAACGAGCCACCAGGAGCGAGAATGCGAGTAGGTCTTGCCGGACTTACGATGGCAGAATATTTCCGTGACAAAGGTGGAAAGGATGTGCTTTTGTTCATTGACAACATCTTCCGTTTTACGCAGGCAGGTTCTGAGGTTTCAGCACTTTTAGGACGTATGCCGAGTGCGGTAGGTTACCAGCCGACACTGCAGACCGAGATGGGTGCTTTGCAGGAGCGAATTACTTCGACAAAGAGCGGTTCGATTACATCCGTTCAGGCGGTTTATGTACCGGCCGATGACTTGACAGACCCGGCTCCGGCGACGACTTTTGCCCACTTGGATGCGACAACCGTATTGGAGCGTTCGATTGCAGAACTTGGTATTTACCCGGCAGTAGATCCGCTGGCTTCAACATCCCGTATGCTGGACCCTCGTGTGCTTGGTGAAGAACATTATCAGGTTGCCCGTGGTGTTCAGGAGATTTTGCAGCGTTACAAAGAGTTACAGGATATTATTGCCATTCTTGGTATGGACGAGTTGTCGGAAGACGAGAAAATGCTTGTCAACCGTGCGCGTAAAGTGCAGCGATTCCTGTCGCAGCCATTTAACGTCGCAGAACAGTTTACTGGTCTTCCCGGTAAGTATGTTCAGTTGTCCGATACGATTCAGGGCTTCAAAGAAATTCTGGATGGTAAACATGATGAGATTCCGGAAGGTTATTTCTTAAATGCCGGAAGTATTGATGATGTTGTAGCACGATACAAAGAGAGCCGTCAGTAATTTCGGGCGGATAGGAAAGGAAGTGGTTACAACATGGCAGAACGTAAAACATTTCGTCTTGAAGTGATTTCACCGGAGCGTATTTTCTATACCGGAGATGCCGAGATGGTGGAACTTACGACGACGGAAGGTGACATCGGAATCTATGCGGATCACATTCCGCTTACGACGATTGTTGCGCCGGGTGTAATGACGATTACCGAGCCGGGGGGCGTGCTCAAAGAGGCAGCAGTGCTGGAAGGCTTTATGGAAATTACTCCGGATAAAGTTACAATTCTTGCCCAGTCCTGCGAGTGGCCGGAAGAAATTGACATCAATCGTGCGGCAGAGGCGAAGGCGAGAGCCGAGCGCCGCTTAAAAAGCGCGGATGAAAATATTAACATGGCACGAGCAGATTTGGCTTTGCGAAAATCGTTGATTCGATTGCAGTTAGCTGAAAAATAAAAAGAATCCCCTAAAAAGCGGGATATTTGCGTTGCAAATATAGCTTTTCGGGGGATTTCTTTTTATTTTTTGCTTTTTGGGAAAGAGGAGGCTGGTGAGAAGGAGGATGCAGGCTGGCTGAGGAGTGGTGAAAAAGAGAAAAAGTATGAAAATAACCCCAAATAAGCGCAGAAATGTGGGGACAACTGTTTTTGTCGGTTTATTTGGATTCCAGTAATTGCGTAGAAAAGTTTTGTGACTCGTGGGTTTGAGCGCGTCAGCAGGAGGTGCTGGTAGTTTCAGCACCCCTGCTGCTACGCAGCTCAATTAGCGAGAGCGCCCACGAGACGCAAAGCTTTTCTACGCAATTACGGAAACCAAAAAACTCACTATGGAAACCCCTCCGAAATTATGGTAAAATAGTGAGTAATAGGGTAGTTGCAATAACATACGAAGGAGAGAGTTTATTATGGTTATTAAGGTGATTTTGTTACTGGTATTTTTTGCCGTGATGCTTGGGATTGGATTTTATTCCAGAAAGCATGCGACAGATGTGAATGGCTTTGTGTTGGGAGGACGTTCGGTTGGTCCGTGGCTGACCGCATTTGCATATGGAACGTCTTATTTTTCAGCGGTTGTATTTGTCGGATATGCAGGACAGTTCGGTTACAAATACGGACTTGCTTCCACTTGGATTGGAATTGGCAATGCAGTGCTTGGTTCTCTGCTTGCATGGGTTGTATTGGGACGACGTACAAGAATTATGACAAAGCATTTGAAATCCATGACCATGCCGGATTTCTTTGGAAAACGTTATGGCAGTAAATCGCTTCGCGTTGCAGCGTCGATGATTGCCTTTATTTTCCTCATTCCGTATACCGCATCGGTGTATAATGGTCTTTCCTATTTGTTTGGTATGGCATTTGATATTGACTTCCGCATCTGTGTAGTCGTGATGGCGGTGCTGACCGGTGTATATGTTATTGTGGGCGGTTATATGGCGACTGCACTGAATGACTTGATTCAGGGAATTATTATGTTATTTGGTATTGTGGCAGTCATTGCGGCAGTGCTTTCCGGTCATGGCGGATTTTTGGCTGCAGTGAAGGAACTTGCGCATGTGCCAAGTGACGTAATGCCGGGAGCTTATGCATCTTTCTTTGGACCAGACCCATTGAATCTGCTTGGGGTTGTGATTTTAACTTCATTGGGTACGTGGGGCCTTCCACAGATGATTCAGAAATTTTATGCCATTAAAGATGAAAAAGCAGTACATACAGGAACTATTATTTCGACGTTGTTTGCCGTAGTTGTTTCCGGCGGCTGCTATTTCCTTGGTGGATTCAGCCAGATTTCCGGTGTGACAGAAGCAGCCGATGGCAGTGTGGCATATGATACTATTATACCGACGATGCTTTCAAGCCTGCCTGACATTCTGATTGGAATTGTCATTGTGCTTGTTTTGTCTGCATCCATGTCGACTTTGTCGAGCCTTGTGCTGACGTCAAGTTCCACACTCACACTTGATTTTATCAAACCATTGTTTGTAAAAGATATGAGTGAGAAAAAGCAGTTAATCTGGATGAGAATACTGCTTGCGTTCTTTATCATCATTTCCGTTGTGATTGCACTTGATCCGCCGGCATTTATTGCACAGCTTATGGGAATCAGCTGGGGTGCTCTGGCAGGAGCGTTTTTAGCACCATTTTTGTATGGACTGTACTGGAAGCGCGTGACAAAAGCGGCTGTCTGGGCAAGTTTTATTGCCGGAGTTGGAATTACGGTTTCTAACATGTTTATCAATTATATTGCATCACCGATTAACGCCGGAGCATTAGCAATGATTGCTGGTTTGATTGTTGTCCCGGTTGTTAGTGTAATAACGAAGAAACCGGACGAAGCAATTGTAGATGGAATTTTTAACTGCTTGGATGAAAAAGTTATGGTAGAGCAGAAAATGGCTTTGCCGGAAGAGGACGAAGAGTAAACGTATACAATGGAAATGAGGGGGTGTCGGATATGGCGCGAAAAAAAAGGAAAAGTCTAATTTTTACCATCATGCGAATGTCAGTAATTCCGATTGCAATTTTAGGAGTTGTCATGACATTTTACAGTCAGAATTCGGTTCATGAAGGTATGGTATTTGAGATTGAAAAGAGTTTGTCCGGTATCGCTCATAATCTGATTAGTATTTATAATGTGTTGGATGCGGGAGATTTTTCACAGAAAGACGATAGGGTTTATAAGGGGGAAACAGAAATTACATCGGATTACCGCGTTTTAGACGATATTAAAAATGATACCGGTGCGGATGTTACTGTATTTGTTGGTGATGAGAGATGTCTTACAACACTGGTTGATAAAAAAGGAAATCGTTTGGTTGGCTCTCACTTAGATAAAGAAGTTGCTTCACAAGTGATTGAAGACGGGGAAGAATATTTTTCCCAGAATGTTGACGTTATGGGAGTCAGATACTTTGGTTACTATGTGCCAATTCGCAATGATGAGAATGAAGTTGTAGGTGTTAGTTTTGCCGGAGAGTCGGCGGAGTCTGTGAATACTTCCATGAGATTTATGACGCAGGGGAATGTGATTATCTGCCTGTTTATCATAATTCTTGCCGGATTTATCTGCAATCTGTCGGCACAGAAAATGGTGGAGGCGATTCAGGCAATTAAGAGATTTCTTGGCAGAGTGTCGCATGGAGAATTTCATCATGAAATGCCGGAAAATGTTTTAAAGAGAGGCGACGAACTGGCGCAAATGGGCGAATATGCAGTGGCGGTCAGTGATTCATTGGAAGAAATGGTGTCACGTGATCCATTGACAAAACTTCTGAACCGGCGTGCGGCGCAGATTCAGATGGATTACCGTAGAGAAAACGATTGTTTTTCACTTGCGATTGCGGATATCGATTTTTTTAAGAGTGTCAATGACAGTTATGGTCATGAAAAAGGTGACGAAGTTCTAAAATATGTTGCCGGAGCACTACGGAAAGCAGTTGGTGAAGATGGTTTTTCCGCACGCTGGGGTGGCGAAGAATTTTTGATTGGTTTTGATGGAACAGTAAATGAGACGAGAAAAGTTTTGCAGGGATTTTTGGACGATGTGAAATCGAAAAAGTTTTCACATAACGGTATGGAATTCTCAATTTCTCTGACGATTGGTATTGTAACTTACTGTGATGAAGAGAAAATGGAAGAAGCGATTAACCGTGCGGACGAACTTCTTTATTATGGAAAAGAGCATGGGCGAGACCAGATTGTAATGGAATCAAGGGAGGAGGAATCCTGATGCCGAAAGCGCCAAACCAGAAATACAAATTATTTTATATTTTGGAACTGCTGCGAAGTGAGAGTGACGAAAAACATCCGGTAACGATGCCGCAAATCATCTCGTATTTAAAGCAGAATGGTATTCATGCGGAAAGAAAAAGTGTTTATTCGGACATGGAAGCTTTGCAGATACTCGGGTACGATGTTGTATGTCAGAAAAACCCGGCGGGTTACTATCTGGGAAGCCGTGAGTTTGAATTGGCGGAGTTAAAACTTTTAGTTGATGCTGTGCAGGCGTCCAAATTTATTACGCAAAAACAAAGCAGAAATTTGATTGAGAAGTTGGAACATTTCACGAGCCGCCATGAGGCAAATCGGTTACAGCGTCAAGTTTGTGTCAATGACCGTGTGAAAACAGAAAATTTGTCTTCCCTTTATCTGATTGATGACATTCATCAGGCAATGCACGAAAATCAACCGGTTACTTTTGTTTACTGCGAATGGAATCAGAACAAGGAACTTGTGCCGCGGCACGGTGGCGAACGCTATCTTGTTTCTCCGTGGATGCTTATGTGGGAAGACGAAAATTATTATCTGCTGGCGTATGACCACAAAGCAGAGATGATTAAATATTTCCGTGTAGATAAACTTCGACAGTTAAAGAGAGAAGAGGGAAAAAGAGAAGGGGAAACAGCATATCAAAAACTGGATGTCACGGATTTTTCAAAAAAAACGTTTGGAATGTTTGCCGGGGAGAAAAAAAGGCTTCAGCTTGTTTTTGATAATTCGCTGATTGGCGTTGCAATTGACCGTTTTGGAAAGGAAATTCCTGTTTTAAAAGAGTCCGAGACACAGTTTCGGACATTCGTAGAAATCAGTGTCAGCAAGCAGTTTTATGGCTGGCTTGCGGGGATTGGAAAGGGTGTTTCGATCGTGGAACCAAAAGAAGAACAAGAGAAGTATCGGAAGTATCTTGAAAATATTTGGAAACTATGATATTCTACCATTGATTATGAGAATTTGTATCAATTACGCCAAGGAGGACAAGAATGAGAGGAATAGAAACCCCGATTAAGACACTGAGACAGAAAGTGTTTACAGAAGTTGCAAAAGTCGCTTTTGATTCACAGAACATAAATGATGATATTGAGGCAATCCCATATAAAATTACGCCGGGAGATGCGCCTTTATACCGTGAGAGTATTTACCGTGAGCGTGCTATCTGCTCGGAGCGTGTGCGTCTTGCGATGGGACTTTCATTAAGACCGGATGACGAACCGGTTCACGTTACAAGTGGATTGGATGAGAGTAATGTGGCAGAAAAATATTATGAGCCGCCTTTGATGCAGGTAATTCCGTCGGCTTGTGATATGTGTGAGGATAACGTATATGAAGTATCCAATCAGTGCCGTGGCTGTGTGGCACATCCTTGTGTAGAGGTTTGCCCGAAAGGTGCTATCAGCATTGTAGACGGAAAATCTCATATTGATAAAGATAAATGTATTAAATGTGGAAAATGTAAGGCAATCTGTCCTTATGATGCAATTGCGAAGAAGGTTCGTCCATGTGCAGCTGCATGTGGTGTGAAAGCTATTTCCAGTGATGAGCGCGGACGTGCCCAGATTGATGATGAAAAATGCGTAAAATGCGGACAATGCATGGCTGCATGTCCATTTGGAGCGATTGCAGATAAATCCCAGATTTTCCAGTTGATTCAGGCAATGAAGCAGGGACCGGTTATTGCCGAATTGGCTCCGGCGGTTATCGGACAGTTTGGTGACGATGTCCGTCTTTGGAAAATCAAAGCAGCGTTGAAAGAAATTGGTTTTGCGGAAGTGTTCGAAGTTGCACTTGGTGCAGATATCGGAGCGATTACGGAAGCAAGACATTATGTAAATGAAGTAAAAACAGGAAAACTTCCATTTTTGCTGACTTCCTGTTGTCCGGCTTGGTCGATGTTGGCAAAGAAAACACTGCCGGATATGGTAGAGACTGTTTCAAGTGCTCTGACACCGATGGTGGCTACTGCACGTACAATTAAACAGCGTCATCCGGAAGCTAAGATTGTATTTGTCGGACCGTGTGCGGCAAAGAAACTGGAAGCTTCCCGCCGTTCGGTACGAAGTGATGTGGATTTTGTAATTACCTTTGAAGAATTGGATGCGATTTTCACTGCCAAAGGAATTGATATGGAAACCTATGATGCAGAGGAGCCAATTCATGATGCAACAGGAACCGGGCGTGGTTACGCCGTTGCCGGTGGTGTTGCAAATGCCATTGAAAACTGCATTAACGAATATTATCCGGGAACGGAAGTTTATATTGAGCATGCGGAAGGATTATCCGACTGTCAGAAAATGCTTCTTATGGCGAAGGCCGGTAAAAAGGATGGCTGTCTGATTGAAGGTATGGGCTGTCCGGGTGGCTGTGTTGCCGGTGTTGGTACGAATATTGCGATACCGAAAGCGGCGCAGGCTGTGCGCAAGTTTGTTAAGGATTCAACAACTGCACTGCCACCGAAAGAATATTCAGAAATTCATTTGCCGTAAGGTAAAATAAACAAGATAAGAAAGAGGGTATTTTGATTGTAAAATCGGAATACCCTCTTTGTGACAGAAGGCATTTGATCATATTTAATCAATAGCGGAGGCAGTATGAAAATCGAACGAATTATTTTATTTACCAAGGGAATTGAAACATTAAGTTTTTTTAGTGAGCAGCTTGGGAAGACTTTTAGTAAATTGGGATATGAAGTGTTTTACTTTGACCAGTGTAAATCGTATGATAGTCTTGCCGAATTGCTTTTGTTTGCCAAACCGGAGGCAACAGCGGCAGTGACGTTTAATTTTGACGGCTGCTGTGGTGAGGGATATTTTATTGACTGCAAGGGAATTCATTTGTTTGATGACAGAAAAATACCGGTTATCAATATTGTGGTTGACCATCCGTTTTACTATCATAAATTTCTGCCATTTTTGCCAAAAGACTACTGCCAGATTTCGATTGACAGAGAGCATGAAGCTTATTTGCAGTATTATTTTCCGGAAATTAAGCGGGGTCCGTTTTTACCGCTGGCGGGAACGTCTTTGTGGGAAGAAGATACGCTGCCTAAGTGGGAAGAACGCCCATATGACGTTGTATTTACCGGAAATTACACGCCGCTTTCTAAATTTGAACCGACAATTGAGAGACATGGCAAAGAGTATGCCGATTTTTATTACGGAATTATCGAGGATTTTAAGAAACATCCACATCTGGGAATGGATATCGGAATTCGTGAGCATCTGCTTTCCGAGGTTGAGGATATTACTGAAGACGGTGTAAAAGAAATGATGCCAAATATGATTATGATCGATTTGTATGTGCGCAATTATTTTCGTGGAAAAGTGGTGCAGACGCTTGTGGATGCCGGTGTTTCCGTGCATTGTTTTGGAGCGGGATGGGAATTTCTTCCCTGTGAACATCCAGAAAATCTGATAAAAGAGGGTGGCGTTGATTCACTGGCGTGTCTGCAGGCGTTAAGCAAGGCGAAAGTTTCTTTGAATGTAATGCCGTGGTTTAAGGATGGCGCACATGACCGCGTATTTAATTCGATGTTAAACGGCGCTGTATGTTTTACCGACTGGAGCCGGTATTTGACAGAAAATTTACGGGATGGAGAGGATATTTTCTTTTATGAACTGGATGCACTTGAATGCCTGCCGGATATGGTGCAGGGGATTTTAGAAAATCGAAAGGAATGGGAGCACATGCAGAAAGTGGCGTATGAGACGGCGAAGAAGTCGCATACATGGGAACACCGTGCAGGGGCTCTGCATAAAGAAATTCTTTCCAAGATACGCTAAATGTGGTATGATGATACATAAGTCAAAGCGTCCACGTAGTATAAAGCGGGAGAAATGGAGGTAAAGATGGCTAGAAAAAACAAAAAACAGCGGAAACATCCTAAGTTTTGGCTTGGGTTTAAAATGGTATTGCTTTTGTTTCTGCTCACAATATTAGTCGGCGGAATTATCTTTTATTTCAAATATGGAAAAGACATTTTCGCAATGCAGGATGACGCGGTTGCGCTTGTGAAAGAGTCGTCCATAGATACATTCCGTTCATCCGAGACGTCGATTGTGTATAACAATAAGGGCAAAGAGATAGCAAAATTAAAGGGAGAAAAAGACTCCTATTACCTTACCTTGGACAAAATACCAAAGGCGGTAAAAGATGCAGCAATTGTTACCGAGGACAAAAAATTTTACTCACATAACGGAATTGATGCCAAAGGTATTATGCGTGCGGTTCTTGCATTGATTAAGAACAACGGTGAGAAAACACAGGGAGCATCGACAATTACCCAGCAGTTAGCACGCGGTGTTTTCCTCTCGACGGAGAAGACGTATGAGCGTAAAATAAAGGAAATTTTTATTGCGCTTGAGCTGGAAAAGAAGTATACCAAAAGCCAGATTCTGGAATTTTACTTAAATACCATTTATTATGCAAATGGTTACTATGGAATTGAGGCGGCGGCACGCGGATATTTCGGAAAGAGCTGTCAGGAATTGTCACTTGGGCAGTTATGCTTTTTGTGTTCTATTCCAAATAATCCAACCCTTTATAACCCATTGAAAAATTTTGATAACACGGTCAAACGTAAAAATCGTATTTTGGACCAGATGTTAGATGATGGCGTGATTACGAAGGTGGATTACGATGAGGCGTACCAGGAAGAAATTAAACTGAATATTCAGGAAGTGCAGAAACGAGATTACATCCAGACGTTTGTTTCTTACTGTGCGATTCGCGAGTTGATGAAAAAGAATGGATTTGAGTTTAAAAATTCATTTGCGGATAAGGAAGAAAGAGAGACCTATGAGACGGAGTATGATGATGCGTACTCGACGGCTCAGCAGATGCTTTTGAATAAAGGATATAAGATTTATACATCTTTTGACTTGAAGAAACAGAAAAAACTGCAAAAAGCAGTCAATCATAATTTGTCCGGATTTAAGGATAAAGAGACAAACGGAACCTACAAAATGCAGGGTTCGGCAGTATGTATCGATAATAAGACCGGACGTGTTGTTGCACTGGTGGGCGGACGAAGCCAGGAGACGGAAGGACTTTCCCTAAACCGTGCGTACCAGTCTTACCGTCAGCCGGGTAGTTCAATTAAGCCGTTGATTGTTTATACACCGACTTTGGAGCGTGGTTCAACGGCAAGCACGACCGTACATGATTATAAGTTTAAGGGCGGTCCGTCAAATAGTAGTGGACGTTACTACGGTTATGTTTCGCTTCGTTTTGCGGTGGAGCAGTCCTTGAATACGGTTGCATGGCAGCTGTTTGAGAAGTTAAAACCGGAAGTTGGCTTGCAGTATTTATTGGATATGAATTATTCCAAAATCGTGAAGTCGGATTACTACTTGTCGGCATCCCTTGGCGGATTGACATACGGTACCAGTACGTTGGAGATGGCATCCGGTTATGCAACACTGGAAAATGACGGAAAGTACCGGGAACCAACGTGCATTGTGAAAATTTTAGATTCCGATGGAAATGAAATTGTTTCCGATAAAGTCGAGCAAAAGAGTGTTTACAAGAAGGATTCAGCACATGCGATGGTTGATATCCTGACCGGTGTAATCAAACGTGGTACGGCACGTGGTCTTGGCCTTGATAATGGACAGCCAAGTGCCGGTAAGACCGGAACAACCAATGATAAAAAAGACGGCTGGTTCTGTGGTTTTACACCATATTATACAACGGCAGTCTGGGTTGGCTATGATTCGCCGAAAACAGTTGCCGATTTGTATGGTTCGACTTATCCGGGACGAATCTGGCATGAGTACATGAATGAGATTCATAAAGACTTAGATGTAAAAGAATTTGATTTGGGTGAGTTATCATCGGGAAGTTCCGGTGGTGGCAGCAGTAGTGATTATACGACACCACAGGAAGATACCGGAAGTGGTGGAAGTGTAGATACGGACCCGGCAGATTCGAATGATAATGACGTTGATGTGGACCCGGATGATGGAACGGATACACAAGTTACGGAACCACCGGCCACGCAGGCACCGGCGACACAAGTTCCGGCAACAGCGGAACCGGCTGCGACAGAGCCTCCGGCAGACCCGGCAGCAGACCCGGCAACGGAGGGTACAGAATAAATAATAAGGGTTAAAAAAGCCTGTCAGGCAAATGCTTGACAGGCTTTTTGATAGGTGCGCCTTGCGACACACGTTTCTATTAGTGTTCCTGATGATATTTCTTCAGGATGCGCTCGATACGCTCGGTTGGATTTAAGTATTCCGCAATTGAGGAATCATGATTTAAAGTATCGATAAGGAGAGCAATGTACTTGCTCATATCAACATTGATGTAATACTCACGCTGTAACAGTTCTTCCGGCTGATATACTAAGTTTGTCGTCATGACACGGTAAATCAAGCCGCTCTTATAAGCTTCATCAAACTTCTCCAGACCGTTTGTGAACAGACCAAAAGTAGAAGCAACGAAAATACGGTTTGCATTGCGGCGCTTCAATTCAGTTGCAACGTCAATCATACTTTCACCGGAGGAAATCATATCGTCAATCACAACAACGTCCTTGCCGGAAACATCAGCACCGAGGAATTCATGTGCAATAATCGGGTTACGTCCTTCAACAATTTTTGTGTAATCGCGGCGTTTGTAGAAGGTTCCTACATCAACACCGGCTACGTTACCAAAGTAAATCGCACGTCCCATAGCACCTTCATCCGGGCTGATAATCATCATGTTTTCCGGTTTCATATGAATGTCCGGTACATTTTTCAAAAGGGCTTTAATAAACTGATATGTTGGCTGTACAGTTTCAAAACTCTTCAATGGAATTGCATTCTGTACGCGAGGGTCATGTGCGTCAAAAGTGATAATATTGTCAACGCCTATAGAGGTCAGTTCCTGAAGTGCCAAAGCGCAGTCTAACGATTCGCGGGAACTGCGTTTATGTTGTCTGCTTTCATACAGGAAAGGCATAATAACAGTGATTCGTCTTGCTTTTCCGCTGATTGCGGCAATCATACGTTTCAAATCCTGAAAATGGTCATCCGGTGACATATGATTAACCTGTCCACATACTGTGTAAGCTAAACTGTGGTTACATACATCAACAAGAAGGTATACATCTTTTCCGCGGACGGATTCATTTAAGATACCCTTTGCTTCACCGGACCCAAAACGTGGGCATACGGCATCGATGATGTAAGAATCCCTTTTGTAATTGGTAAAATGAATGGAAGAATCTACATCGGCTTCATTTCTCCAGCCAACAATGTAATCATCCACTTTTTTTCCGATTGCTTTGCTGCTCTCCAATGGAATAATACCAAGGTCTCCATAAGGGATTGTTTTCGACAAATCTTTTTGACTCATGATTAAAGTCCTCCGTGTAAATATTGTGTTGTAGGTTTATAGTTTGCAGCAACAGAAAGAAAAACATACTTAATGTTGCATAATTGCCTTTTTCAAACGAATGTCATCGCCG
>ENA-OPCO01001836-OPCO01001836.1-human-gut-metagenome-genome-assembly--contig:-NODE-1836-length-12911-cov-2.523569_pt1 | contig 12911 bp, 13 predicted proteins | sample MGYA00241562_ERZ501475 | MGnify/ENA primary metagenome ERZ501475 (study PRJEB25962, sample SAMEA2042627) | human gut metagenome | biome: human gut; feature: human-associated habitat; material: faeces... | reverse complement strand
TCAGCCCTTCAGGCCGGAGGATGCAACGCCCTGGACGAAGTACTTCTGCAGGGACAGGAATACGATCAGGACCGGGATCAGTGCGACAACGGAAGCCGCCATGATCAGGCCATACTCGGCAGAGTACTGGCTGATGAACATACGCAGGCCGATCTGGATGGTCTTGAGCTCGGTCTTGGTCAGGTAGATCAGGGGTCCGAGGAAGTCGTTCCACGTGTTGACGAAGGTAAAGATGACCAGCGTCGACACAGCGGGCAGAGAAAGCGGCAGCATGATGCGGGCATAGATGCCGTACTCGGACAGACCGTCGATACGGGCAGCCTCGCACAGCTCGGTGGGAACGCCCTCATAGAACTGCTTCATCATGAAAACGCCGAAGGCGCTGAACGCCTGCAGGAAGATGATGGCCAGATGGGTGTTGTTCAGGTGCCAGGAGCGCATCATCATGAACTGGGGCACCATGTAAGCCTGCCAGGGCACCGCGATGGTCGCGATGTAGCCCAGGAACAGCACATTCTTGCCCTTGAAGTTCAGCTTGGCGAACGCATAGGCGGCGAAGGAGGAGGTCAGGACCTGTAAGATCGTGACGACGATGGTCAGGAACGCGGTGTTCTTAACGAAGGTCAGCAGGGGGATCTTCGTCCAGATGTCCACATAGTTCTGCGGGCGCGGGTTCGAGGGGATCCACTCAATGGGGAACGTAAAGACGTCCTTGTTCAGCTTGAAGGATGCGGAGAGCATCCACAGGAACGGGATGAGCATCAGGGCGGCCACGACGATGAGCAGTGCGTAGATCAGCACGCGGCTGACAACATGCTGCGCCTTCATGGAGCCTGTCTTCTTCTTAACTGCGGTAGTAGCCATGTGTGTTTCCTCCTTCCCTTAGTCGTTGCTGGACGAGCCCTTGAACTGGATGATGGTGACAAACAGCACCAGCACAAACAGCACCATGGACACGGCACTTGCGTAGCCGTACTTCGGCGTGTTGACGAAGGCTACGTTGTAGATGTAATAAACAAGGGTCATGGTCGCATTGCCGGGGCCGCCCTGGGTGATCATGTACATCTGGTCATACACCTTGAAGGAGGCGATGGTCAGCATGATGATAACGAAGAAGGTGGTGGGCTTCAGCTGCGGCAGGGTTACATTCCAGAAGATCTGCCACTTGCTGGCACCGTCCAGTTCGGCAGCCTCCTCCAGCTCGGGGTTGGTGCCCTGCAGACCGGCCAGGTAGATGACCATGTAATAGCCCATGTTCTTCCAGACGCTGAACAGGATGACCGTGAGCATGGCGGTGTCCTTACCGGCGGCCCACTTGGGCAGGTTCTCCACGCCAAGGGTTGCGAGGATCTGGTTGACCGGGCCCATGGAGGGGCTGAAGATCATGTTCCAGACCGCAGCAACGGCGACCAGAGAAGCAACGTAGGGGAAGAACGAAACGGTACGGAAGAAGTTGCGGAACTTGACCTTCTGGTTCAGCAGCATGGCCAGACCAAGGCTGCACACCAGCGTCAGCGGCACCGTGCCGATGGCGTAGACCAGCGTATTGACAAAAGCAGCCTTGAAAGTTTTGTCGCTCAACAGGGCAACAAAGTTGCTGATGCCGGTGAACTCAACGGGATGGACACCATCCCAGTTGCAGAACGAAAGCCCGATAGCGAAAATCATGGGCACCAGCGTAAAGATGCAGAAGCCGATGAAGTTCGGTGCAATGAAGCTGTAGGCAACCAGACTGTCGCGGAGAGATTTGCTCATGCCGCGCTTCGGTTTTGCCTGCACAGCCTGCGTGGTTTCAGCCATGGGTCATACCTCCTCGGTGTTTTGGCAATAAGTAAGGGGCAGGCGCGCCCGCCCGCCCCTTTTGGAAGGAAAAGGAAAACTTATGAAAAAGAAGTCAGGAAATCGTTTGGGAATCAGCCGAGGAGAGCCTGGACCTGCTCGTTCATGTTGGCGATGCCCTCGTCAACCGTCTCGCTCTCGGTCATGATGGCGTCATGCTCGGTGTTCAGGATGGTCTCGATCTCGGAAGCCTTGTCGGACAGAGGCATCTCGAGGTAGATGGCGGTGGTGTTCAGAGCCTCCAGAGAAGCGTCGTCAGAGGGGAAGCCATCGGTAGAGGAGATGATCTTGTTGGTCTCGTCGCTGGCAACGGCGGGGAAGGTGCCGACGGCAGCAACGCACTTGGCGCCGTCCTCAGAAGCGCACCAGTTGACGAAGTCCAGAGCAGCCTCTTTCTTCTCGGAGTTGGCGTTGACGGCCAGGCTGGTCACAGTGCCCAGAGTAGAACCGGCAGGTGCGCCGTCCGGATGAGGATACTTGACGATGCCGAAGTTGACGGGCTGGACACCGTTGGAGGCAGCCTCCGCATTGTACTTCTGCAGGGTAGCGATGAACCAGGAGCCCATGTTGCACATGGCAGCCTGGCCGTTCTCAAAGGCACCGGAGTAATGCAGGCCGGAGGTCTTTTGCTCGCCGTAGTTGGGGATAACGCCGTCAGCCTGCTCGGACAGGACCTGCTCGTAGTAAGGCTTCAGGAAGTCGTAGTTGCCGTCGATAACGGTGTGCTGGCCGTCCAGGATGCCGAACAGCGTGGTGGTAGAACGCCAGGTGTGGTAGATGTTGCCGTAGACACCGGCCTTTTCATTGACCTCGCGGATCTTGGCGTCGAAGTCCGCCATCGTCATATCGTTGGTGGGGTACTCGACACCGGCCTGATCGAAGATGTCCTTGTTGTAGTAGACGACCCAGAAGTCAGAGCGGAACGGGACAGCGTAATAGTTGCCGTCCTGGGCAGTCAGCTGCTCCAGAACGCCGTTGAACTTGCTCTCGTCAGTGGTCAGCTTGCCGCTCAGGGGCTCGAGCATGCCAAGGTTGATCAGGTTGGAGTAGCCGGGGATGTCCTTGATGGACAGAACGTCCAGCTCACCGTTGCCGCCAGCCAGCTGGGTAGCCAGCTGGGTCATGTAATCGGTGGAGCCCAGGTCGGTCATCTCGATGGTGACGTTGGGGTGGCTCTCCATATAGCCGTCAGCCAGAGCCTGCCAGTAAGCAGTGGAGTCCTTATCCCACAGGGCCCAGTTCAGGGTGACAGCCTCGTCGCCGGAGCCGGTGCTCTCGGCAGTGGCCTCGGTGGAAGAAGCGGTGCTCTCCGCGGTGGAAGCGGTGTCAGCGGTAGAGTCGCCGGAACCGCCGCAGGCGGCCAGGCTCAGGGCCATGGTACCTGCCAGGCCGAGAGCAGCAATCTTCTGCATTTTACGCATAATGTTTCTCCTCCTAATAAGAAAACATTTTTCGGGATCCAGGCTTGTCCCCTCATGGGGGCCTGTCCCTTTCGTTGCCATTATAATACATCATCTTCCCGTCGAAATGGATGGTTTTTTTGGGGTTCGGTTTGCAAATTTTACGGCAGTTCCCCAATCGCGGCGGAAAAACCTGTACTTTTTTAAGAAACCTGCAATATTTATCTTTCCCTACAGTTCTCCCTGTCTGTGCATGCGTCGTTTTGTCTGTTTTGTACATTTTTGCGCTTGACACGCCTATTATAATAAGGTATCTTTTTATAAACGGCGGTGTGTTTTCTTCCCCGCTTTCCTGCATGATCTGCATTTTTATTTACATATTTACATAGAGGAGCCTTCATGGACAAGCTGAAATTCCGCCGCAGCGGTATCCAGGCACGGGTGCTGGCGCTTACGATGTTTTTTACGCTGGGCGCATCCCTGGTCATCGCCGCCAGCAATATGCACCAGATGACCGCCGAGTGGGAGCGCACGACGATCCTGAACGCCGAGTATGCCCTGCAGACCGCGGCATCGGCCATCCGCCGGGATGTGGATGAGATCGACGACCTGGCCGGCTGGTGCGCCTACAACCCCGGCATGCGCACCTACCTGCTGACCGGCGACACCGCCAGCAACCAGGCGCTGTCGATGTACCCGACATTGACCGCCAAGTTCAACTCGATGCGCACGATGGCCTACATCCAGCGCTTTCTGCTCATCAACGCCTCGGGGCGGCAGATGATGTTCGGCACGGCGGCCACCAATGCCGTGACCCTGACGCCGGATATACTGCAGCGCATTCCCGGTTACGATTCGCCCAATACCGGGTGGGACTGCATTCTCCGCGACCCGCTGGCCCTGAGCTCCCAGGCTGCCAACACGATCCCCGTCACCCACACCCTGACCCTGCCCGGCACAGACCGCACAGCCCATGTCTGTATCTTTGTCTCCCCTTCCCTGATCCTTTCCCCGCTGCGCAGCTTCACCCTGGCCGACGGCGGACAGCTGTATTGGGAAATGGGCGAAAACCTCTACACGATCAACGGCAGCCTGCTGTCCGCGCTGAACGGCTCCATCGCCGACTTTGACGATGCCGTCCCGCTGGACAGCAACACGCTCGACCCGAACACAGAGGTCTACACACGCGGGTCCGGCAGCAGCGCACAGCTTGTTGTGCGGTATCCCATCGGCATCCATGAGCTGTACCTGATCGAGGTGCTACCCAACGGCCCCACACAACGGCAGATCACCTTCGTGTCGGTGCCGCTCCTCATCAGCCTGACAGCCATCCTGCTGCTGGGCTGCTCACTGGCGTTCCTGCTGCACCGGATGATTGCCCACCCGATCTCGGCGCTGCAGAGCCGCATTGAAAAAATCAGCGGCGGCGATTTCTCTGCCGACCCGGATATTGAGTGGGATAACGAGCTGGGCGACATTGGCCGCGGCATCAACAGCATGTCGGCCGGCGTCACTGCGCTGATGGAGCACCGCCTCGAGGACGAAAAGCAGAAGCAGGACCTCGAATACCGGATGCTGCAAAACCAGATCAACCCGCACTTCATTTATAATACGCTCAACAGCATCAAGTGGATGGCGACCATCCAGCACGCCCCCGGCATTGCCGAGATGGTCATGGCGCTGTCCCGTCTGCTCAAGAGCATCTCCAAGAGCAACGAGCGCCTTGTGCCGCTGTATGAGGAGTTCGCCCTGCTGAACGACTATTTCACGATCCAGCAGTACCGCTACGGCGGCACGATCACGCTGGACGTCAGCTATATCGAGGATGAGTCGCTGAACCACAGCTGCCTGATCCCGCGGTTCACTTTGCAGCCCCTCGTCGAGAACGCGATCTTCCACGGCATTGAGCCGAAGGGCAGTGCCGGGGAGGTCACACTGCGGGTCGAGCGCGACACCGCGAACGGCGATGTGCTCATCCACCTGACGGACGACGGCGTCGGCATGACGCCGGAGCAGGCCGCAAAGGCCCTGCAGGAGCCCGGCCCCGAGGAGGCCGCCGCCAAATACCGCCATGTGGGCATGTGGAATGTCCACAAGCGGCTGCAATACAGCTTTGGCGAGGCCTACGGCCTGAGCATTGAGAGTGAGCCCGACATCGGCACAACGGTAACAATCCGTCTGCCGGGCCCGGACAGCCAAAAATAAAGGGGGTTTTCTTGTGACCGGAGTCTTGCTTGTAGACGATGAGCCGCTGGTCCTGATCGGTATGCAGGGTATGCTGAACTGGGCCGCGCTGGAATGCGGCATCGTGCAGCAGGTGCAGGCATATATCGCCCCAAAGCTATTCGGCGGAAGGGATGCGAAAACCCCCGTGGAGGGCGTGGGCGTCCCCGCTCCGACCAATGCCTTCCGATTGAAAAACAGCCGTTTGGAACGGCTGGGCGAGGATCTTCTGATAGAAAGCGAGGTGGAATATCCGTGTTCACAGGAATCGTAGAAGAAGTCGGAGCGATCAAGAACATCAAGCGCGGGCAGCACTCCGCCGTCCTGACGATCCATGCGAAAACCGTTTTAGAGGAGACCCGGATCGGAGACAGCATCGCTGTGAACGGCATCTGCCTGACAGTGACCCGGCTTTTTCCCGATGGCTTTTCGGCGGACGTGATGCACGAGACGCTGAACCGCTCGTCCCTTGCGGGACTCACGGCGGGGAGCGTGGTCAATCTGGAGCGGGCCATGCCTGCCAACGGCCGTTTCGGCGGGCATATCGTGGCGGGCCATGTGGACGGCGTGGGACACATTGCCAACATCCGAAAAGACGATACCGCCGTCTGGTACACCGTCCTCGCGGGGCCGGAGATATTGCGCTATGTGGTGGAAAAAGGCTCCATTGCCATTGACGGCATCAGCCTGACAGTGGCAAAAGTTTCCCACACGGATTTCACTGTGAGCCTGATCCCACACACCGGTGAGGAAACCACCCTGCTGAAGCATCGCTCCGGTGAGATCGTCAATCTGGAAACCGACATCATCGGCAAGTATGTGGAAAAGCTGATGCAACCGAAAAGCGGCGGTGTCACTATGGAACTGCTGCAACAGAACGGATTTTTTTAAAGGAGATGCATATGCGGCATATCATTTGTTTTCACAATCCAGAAGAAGAAAACGGCTATCTCAGCAACTGGTATCCCTCGCCGTTCGAGAAAGACGGCATTTCCTTTGCCCACATGGAACAGTACATGATGTACCAGAAAGCCCTGCAATTTCAGGATACCGAAATTGCACAGCAGATTCTGCAAACCGACAACCCCGGCAAGGTCAAGGCTCTGGGGCGAAGCGTCCGGAACTATGTGGACTCCCGGTGGAGTGCAGTCCGGCAGCAAATTGTCTATGAGGGGCTGCTGGAAAAATTCCGGCAAAACCAGTCGCTTCTGCAAGAACTGCTGGCAACTGCACCGCATCTGCTGGCAGAATGTGCGGTACACGACAGGATCTGGGGTATCGGACTGTCCATGACAGACAGCGACCGTTTTTCTCCGGAAAAATGGCGTGGACAAAATCTGTTGGGTTATACACTGATGCAGGTACGGGACGAACTATCCAAATAAGGAGGTCATTTCTATGGCAATTACATATAACACCATTGAAGAAGCTTTGCAGGACTTGCGGAACGGCAAGTGCATTCTGGTGACAGACGATCCGGATCGGGAAAACGAGGGCGACCTCATCTGTGCCGGACAGTTTGCCACCACGGAAAACGTCAACCTCATGGCAAGTGCCGCAAAGGGGCTGATCTGCATGCCCATGAACCATGACAACATTGTCCGGCTGGGACTGACGCAAATGGTTTCTCACAACACCGACAACCATGAAACTGCGTTCACCGTTTCCATTGACCATATCAACACCACCACCGGTATTTCCGCAGTGGAGCGTGGTCTGACAGCCCGCATGGCAGCCGATCCGGAAGCACACCCCGGCGACTTCCGCCGTCCGGGACACATGTTCCCGCTGGAGGCCAAGCCCGGCGGCGTTCTGGAACGGAACGGGCACACCGAAGCAACTGTAGACCTGCTCCGGCTCGCCGGACTGACACAGGTGGGACTTTGCTGTGAGATCATGGACGATGACGGCACCATGATGCGTGGCGAAAAGCTGGCAGACTTTGCAAAACAGCACGGGCTGTCCTTTATCACCATTCGGGAACTCCAGCACTACCGCCGGAATCATGACAACTTCGTGGAAGAAGTGGCACGGGCAGAACTGCCCACAGTCCACGGACATTTCCAGATGTTCGGTTTCCGCAACACCATCAACGGGGACGAGCATGTGGCTCTGGTCATGGGTGATGTGGCAGACGGCAAGCCGGTATTGTGTCGGGGACACTCTGAGTGTCTGACTGGTGATGTGTTCGGCTCCTGCCGGTGCGACTGCGGCGAACAGCTGAACCGTGCACTGGACATGATCCACGCAGAGGGACGGGGCGTTCTGGTCTATCTGCGGCAGGAAGGCAGAGGCATTGGTCTGCTGAACAAGATTCGGGCGTACAAGCTACAGGAAGACGGACTGGATACCGTAGAGGCAAATATCAAACTGGGATTTGCACCGGACCTGCGGGATTACAGCGTGGGTGCACAGATCCTGAAACATCTGGGGGTAACTTCTCTGCGGCTGATGACCAACAATCCGGAAAAGATCGCAGAGCTGGGCGAATACGGGCTGACTGTTGCCGAGCGTGTTCCCATCGACATTCCGGAAAAGCCGGAGAATCTGCGGTATCTCAAGACCAAGCAGTTCAAAATGGGTCATTATCTGCACTTTTAAGGGGATTTGTCTATGAAAATCATTTATAGTAGTATGCTTCCTCTGCTGGCAGCTGTCTGTGTATGGACAAGCGGCTGCGGCTCGCTGAAGTCCGCTGTGGAATCTTCCACAACAACCGCGACTACTGCTACAGAAACGACAACAGAAACGACAGAAACTACTGTTGCGGAAACCACTACAACTTCTGCAACAGAAACCACTACGACGTCTGCAACAGAAACTACTACAGCATCCGCAACAGAAATTGCTACAGAAATTGCTGCAATACCAACAACAGAAGCTACGGACGATGCTGCGACAATAGAAGTGTTCGCCTGCACTGCCGGCACGTGGTATATGGACGGAGATCCCGATACGGCTTCTCTGGTCATGAACGGGGAAGGCGGGGGGGCTGCCTACTACGCCACCGGCAATCTGGAATACAGCGGTTATCTGGAATGCACCGATGCGACATCAGGAACATACGCCATTTATCAGGACAGCGGCGAATATGTTACAGATTTTACCTTTGATGATGCGGACACATTTCACATCAACAGCAACTGGGGACCTGTGACATTCCGCCGGACTTAGGGCAATACCGCATCAGCGTTTCCTTAGACGTTGTCCACAGAAAGGAAGTGATTCCCCTGCACCTATTATTCTGTATCAACCACAATTTTTGCTGGCAGCTGGTACAATGCCTGCGTTCTGTGGTACGATTTCCCTGTTCGGAGGGCTACACCGTCCATGTGCTGCACTCCGATCTGACAGCGGACGATCTGCAACAGATACAGCAGAAGGTTCCGGAAGCGGAAATTCTGGGGGTGTCCATAGACGAAACCTTTTTTCAGGACTTTCCGGAAACTGACCGCTATCCCAGGCAAATCTACTACCGCATCTTTGCGGCTCAGTTTTTACCAGCAGAATTAGACCGTGTGCTGTATCTGGACACCGACACGATCGCAATTCAGCCGCTGGACGACCTGTACCACAAGGCATTTGACGGTGCAAGCTATATCGCCTGCACCCACGTGCGTGCTCTGTTCAACAAGATGAACTGCCTGCGGCTGGGCATTGCGGAAGATGTGCCCTACATCAACACCGGTGTCATGGTGCTGAATCTGAAACAGCTTCGGCAGCAGCAGACCACCGAGGACGTGCTGGCATTTGTCAGCGACAAGAAAAACCGCCTGCTCCTGCCGGATCAGGACATCATCACTGCTCTGTACGGCAAGCAGATTCAGCTGGCGGACAGCTATCGCTACAATCTGAGCGATCGTATTCTGGCAATGTACAACGCCAGACACCCGAACGAGATCCGCAGTATCGACTGGGTCAGACAGAACACCAGCGTCATTCACTACTGCGGCAAAAATAAACCATGGAAGTCCGGATACGTCGGGAAACTGGGTATCTTTTATCAGGAACTTCTCGAAACTGAAAACAACAACGGAGGTACAAGAACATGAAAACACTGGAAGGCATGTATGACGGCAAAGGGCTGAAAATCGCGATCGTTGCATCACGTTTCAACGAATTCATCACCACCAAGCTGGTGGGCGGTGCAGAGGACTGCCTGCTGCGGCATGGCACCGACGGCGACGACATCACACTGGCATGGGTACCGGGGGCATTTGAGATCCCGCTGGCTGCCAAGAAGCTGGCATTCTCCGGCAAGTATGATGCGATCATCTGCGTCGGTGCAGTGATCCGCGGTTCCACCAGCCACTACGACTATGTTTGTGCAGAAGTTTCCAAGGGCATTGCACAAGTAGGACTGGAGTCCGGTCTGCCGGTACTGTTCGGCGTGCTGACTACCGACACCATTGAACAGGCAATCGAGCGTGCCGGCACCAAGGCAGGCAACAAGGGCTACGATTGTGCAGTCAGCGCTATCGAGATGGTCAACTTGCTCCACGAACTGGACACGGAGTAACACACAGACACACTATGATCATCATTCAAGCAAACGGGGCCGAGGGGGATCTGGAGGAAAAGATCCTGGCCCTTCTGCGGCGGGAGGACATCGCCGCAGAGCGGGTCTCCCTCAGTTCCCGGCACACGCTTACCTTCCCGGAACTAACCATTGACGGACGATCCCAGCAGGCGTTTCAAAACGGAACCGCGCTGGCGCTGACCCGGATCGAGTTCAATATGCTGCTGCTTCTCGCCAGCAATCCGGGAGTCACGCTTTCCAAGGAGGACCTGTTTTCCGCCGTGTGGGGCCGGGACAGCGCGGACACCCTGAAGGTCGTGGCGAATACCGTCTCCAATCTCCGTCGGAAGATGGGCGGCAGCCAGACCTATATCCGCACGGTCCGGGGCGGGTACGTGTTCTCAGCGGTCTCCGTCACTGCCTGAAGTGATCCCCTCAAAACAAATCGAAGCAAGAGCAAAGCCTGCGGAACTCGCTCCGCAGGCTTGCTTTTTGAGGTTGCGCAAAGGTGCAAATTATCGCTCCCGTTCTGCGTTTTTTGGTCGGATCCGGTCGCCTTCGTCCGGCTCATCCGCCATGACGGGGCGATCCTGCTCGTTAAGATTCAGCAGCACATTCAGCTCGTTCAGCCGCCGCGTCTTTTCGGCCAGTTCTGCCTCCTTCGGAAAGGGTGCGGTCATCTCTGTGCGGGCATTTTCAAGCTGCTCGGTGGTATGGGCAAGCTGCGACCGGGCGTTGGCCAAGTGCTCCGTGATCTTTTCCAGTGCGTTGTCGATACGGGTGACATTGCCGCCTGCATCCGCTCCCAGTACAGCCGTATGGGACAGCTTGCCTTTGAGTACCATGCGAAACTCGTTGGCAGCACCGTCGTAGGAAAGCAGCATGGAAAATCCGCGGTAGCTGCCGATAGAAACGGTCTCCGCGCCATTCATGTGCGTGCAGGCTTCAATGATCGCCTTACCGGCGTTCTCACGCTCGGCGTAGGTGACATCGTTTAATACCATCGGTGCAATGCCCTCAGCGGGCTTCGGATGCTCGGCCAGCCGTGCGCTGTCCTGCTCATATCCGGCGATGCGTTCGCTTAGTTCCTTGATCTCTGCCGGATACTTCCGCAACACCAGCTCCTCCAGCGCATACCGCTGGCTCAGATGGCTGGCACGGAGCATATTCAGCTTGCTGACCTCCATATCTAAATTGCGTTTTTCGATGATCTGCGGGTTTCCTGTGGCCAGTGCCTTGATCTCGGCATAGGACAGTGCCGTCTCGTCCACATCCTCCGCCGCACGGGCCGGTGCTTTGGAGGTCATGATCTGGGCAATAAACCGCTGCTTGGATTCCACCAGCTGATAGAGGTAGGCATCGAATGTGCCCTCGGTAACATAGCGGAAGATCTCCACCTCCGGATTTTGGTTGCCCTGCCGCACGATGCGCCCAAGGCGCTGCTGCAAGTCGCTGGGCCGCCATGGGCAATCGAGATCATGCAAGGCGATGAGCCTGTCCTGCACATTGGTGCCGGCGCCCATTTTTGCGGTGCTGCCCATGAGGATACGCACCTCGCCGCCGCGCACCTTGGCAAACAGCTCCTTTTTCTTTTGCTCGGTGTTGGCGGTGTGGATATAAGCGATCTCGTTTTCCGGAATGCCCATCTCAAGCAGTTTCTGCCGCAGATCGTCATACACATTGAAGCTGCCGTCCGCCTTGGGAGTAGACAGGTCGCAGAAAACCAGCTACGTGCTGCGCTGTGCGGTACTCTCTGCCCATATCCGATAGACATTCCGGGCGCATACGGAAACCTTGCTGTTTTCATCGTCCGGTGCCAGAGAGCTTAGCAGCCGCATATCCAACGCCAGCTTGCGTCCGTCGTTGGTGATGCGCAGCATATTGTCGGTGCTGGGATCGACCACACGGGCGCGGACGCGCTCGGCACGCTCCGCCAGTCCTGCAACAGCTTTCTTTTGCAGCTCGCTGGGGTGGATGACCTCGGTGTGGAAGTTGGCCTTTGGGACGGGCAGCTTCAGCATATCCGCCGTTTGCACATCCGCCACCATTTTGAAGGTCGCCATCAACTCCGGCAGATTGAAGAATTTTGCAAAACGGGTTTTCGGGCGATAGCCGCTGCCCTCCGGGGAAAGCTCGATGGCGGTAACGGTTTCACCGTAGTCGCTGGCCCAATCGTCGAAGTGGATAAGACCCATCTCCTGCAAGGTTTGATATTGCAAGTACCTCTGCACCGTATACAATTCCACCATACTGTTGGAGATCGGGGTGCCGGTGGCGAAGATAACACCGTGGCTGTCGGTCAGCTCGTCCAGATACTGACACTTGGCAAAGAGATCCGAGGACTTCTGCGCTTCCGTCTGCGCGATACCGCCGACATTGCGCATTTTCGTCATCAAAAAGAGATTTTTGAAACTGTGGCTCTCATCGATGAACAGCCGGTCGATGCCCAGCTCCTCAAAGGTCACGGTGTCGTCCTTGGTGCTCTGATCGTTGAGCTTCTCCAGCCGCGCCTCCAATGACTTACGGGTTCGCTCCATCTGCTTGATGGTGAAGTTTTCTGCTTTCTGCCGCTTAGCGTCGCTGATGGCCAGCAGCACCTCGTCGATCTGCCGCTGCAAAATGGCCTGTTGCCGTTCACGGGACAGGGGGATCTTCATGAGCTGACTGTGGCCGATGATGGTTGCATCATAATCTCCGGTGGCAATACGGGCACACAGCCTGCGGCGGTTGCGCTTTTCAAAATCGCGTTCGGTAGCGACCAAAATGTTAGCGGCTGGGTAGAGCTGAAGCCATTCTGCCGCCCACTGTTCCGTGATGTGGTTGGGCACCACGATCAGCGACTTGGTGCATAGCCCCAGACGCTTCATTTCCATAGCGGCGGCAACAATTTCAAAGGTTTTCCCTGCACCCACTTCGTGTGCCAACAGCGC
>ENA-OPCO01001832-OPCO01001832.1-human-gut-metagenome-genome-assembly--contig:-NODE-1832-length-12919-cov-7.660215_pt1 | contig 12919 bp, 13 predicted proteins | sample MGYA00241562_ERZ501475 | MGnify/ENA primary metagenome ERZ501475 (study PRJEB25962, sample SAMEA2042627) | human gut metagenome | biome: human gut; feature: human-associated habitat; material: faeces... | reverse complement strand
AGCCTGAACAATCCCTCAGTCACCTGCGGTGACAGCTCCCTTTACAAGGGAGCCTTAGGGGAGGCGGCGAAAATCAGATTTCGGTACCGCCTACCGGGCGAATGTAGAGCACATAGCAGGTTCCCTCGCCGAAAATGCTCTCCATTATGCTCTTGTAATCCTTTAAAAGGTCGTTCGGGACGAAAGCCTGAATTGTGCCGGCAAATCCGCCGCCGTGAACGCGCCATGCGCCGCGTCCCTTTAAGATGCTCTCGGAAACAGCGAGGGCGAGAGATACGGGCTGAACGGACGGCTGTTTTACTGAAAATACGTTTTGATTATATTTGTATGATGATGCGCCGCTCTCGAGAATATACTTCTTGAAGGTCTCGAAATCTCCGCCGCGAAGAGCGTCAACCTCCTTTAACACTCTTGCGTTGTCGGCATAGAAATGCATAGCGCGAAGTATGGCTCTGTCGCCTACTGCCGTGCGCAATTCTCTTATTTTTGATTTAAATTCCTCTTCGCTTACCTCGCGAAGAACCTTTTTGCCGAAAAATTCGGCTACGCTCTCCATTTCGGTTCTGATAGCAGCGTATTCGTCGGTGAGGTCGGAGTGGCTGCCCTTTGTATCGACAATGCAAAGCGAGTGGCCGCACTTGGCAAAGTCAAAGTCAACCTCTTCTATCACGGGATTTTTCGGGTCGTTGAAATCTATTGTTACGAAGCCGCCGACGGAGCACGCCATCTGGTCCATAAGTCCGCATGGCTTGCCGAAATATTCGTTCTCGGCATACTGTGCTATTTTGGCTATTGTGACCGCGTCAACCTTGCCGTCGTTGTAAAGATAGTTTACCATAGTGCCGACAAGAACTTCATATGCGGCAGATGACGAGAGTCCCGAGCCCGCAATAACCCTTGATGCGGTAGTGGCGTCAAAGCCGCCTATCTTATAGCCGTATTTCTTAAAGCCGGCAAGGACACCGCGCACGAGAGCGGGTGAATGTCCCATTTCGTTGGGGTTTACCGAGAGGTCCGTAGCGTCAACAACGTCCATGGAATAGCCCTCGGATTTAACTCTTACAATGTTTTCGTCATTTTTTGAAGCCGCGGCTATTGCGTCAAGGTTGATTCCCGCCGCAAGCACTCTGCCGTGGTTGTGGTCGGTGTGGTTTCCGCCGACTTCGGTTCTGCCGGGAGCGGAGAACAGACGAACATCTCTGTCCTTTCCGAAAAGAGCCTCAAATTCGTTTAAAAGATTTATGTACCTGTCATACTGCTCTTTAACATTTTCCTCGGTGACATAGGCTTTTTTAAGCCTTTCATCGAGAGATGCGGAGAGAATTTCTTTTTTAAGGGTTTCGGGAGTTGCCATTTTCATTTTTCATCCTTTCCTGCCGAAAAAGCTTCGGCAGTCTTTTTGTTTTTATTATTAGCTACTATATCTATAAACTTATTGACCGCGAGTATGGAAACACCGGAGATGGTGAAGATAATCACAATCGGCAGCATAAACGCGAGTGAAAACGGGTTATAAACGTGACGACCTATCATGCTGTAAGAAATAATTTTAGGCGTGAATCCCAAAAGTGACAGCAAAATAAACTTCCAATAGTCGTATTCAAGCGCCCCGTAGAGCTGACTTATGGAATTTATCGGGAAGTACGGCACTAACCTAAAAAGCACCAAAATCCAATCGGTACTTCTTTTACCCGATTCCATCATACGGCGAACATTATCGTATCTTGTGAGAATCTTGTGTATTGTTCCGCCGCCGAGGTGCTTGCCCCAATAAAACTTTATCGTCATAAGCAATGTCATGCCGGCAAAATTCACAGCCACGGCTATCGGCGTGGGGAATACCATACCGGCTATAACGCAAACCGCGGTTATCGGCAGAGGAATAAGCACTTTGCCTATGTATATAAGGAAAATCACGAGAATCACGAGCCACTTGCTCGGAATTGACGCAACGGCCGCCTCAAACTCCGCAAGACGCTCGAGCACTTCGTCATATGCCGACGAAACATCGTTTATCTGCATAAGAAAAGTCAACACTAAAAGTGCGACTGCCAAAATCAGCAGCACACATGCTAAAATATTCAGGAGCTTTCTTCGCGTAAGTTCTCTGTCGGTCAAATCGGTACCACCCAAAAATTATTATTGCAGGGCATAGTAATAGATTATATATAATTTTATATCATATTATTGGTAAGGTCAAACAAAATATGAAAATATGAAGTAATTTTTGCCTTTTAGGTGTAAATTCCTTTGAGGTTGTGTTACAATTAGCTCAAAAGCAAAGCTTTACCGAAAGGCGGTTTTTTATATGAAGACAGTTATTCTTGACGGCAAGACGACAAATCCGGGCGATTTGAGCTGGGATTTTCTGAAAAAATACGGCGAGGTCGAGATTTTCGACCGCACACCGCGCGAAAAAATCGTTGAACGAACACACGACGCAGACATAGTCGTAACAAATAAAACTCCGCTCACAAGAGCCGAGATAGACAAAATGCAAAACGTGAAATTCGTCGCGCTCCTGTCGACGGGCTACAACGTGGTGGACTGCGCGTATCTCAAGGAAAAGGGCATACCGGTTTCAAATATACCGGCTTATTCCACCATGGGCGTGGCGCAGCTCGTATTTGCATTTATTTCGGAGCTTGCCGTAGGCGTTGCCATGCATTCGGACGCGGTAAAAAACGGCGAATGGTCAAATTGCCCCGACTTTTGCTTTTGGAAAAAGCCGCTTACCGAGCTTTCCGGCAAAACGATAGGCATAGTCGGCTTCGGAAAAATCGGCGGAGCCGTGGCCGACATAGCCGAGGCCTATAAAATGAACATCATAGCGCTGTCGGGTCACGTTACCGACCAGAGCGCGCGCAAGAATTTCAGATGGGCAAAGAACCTCGATGATCTTGCGGAAAACGCCGACATTATTACGTTCCATTGCCCTCTCACAAAAGAGACGGAAAAAATCGTAAACGCCGATTTTCTGAGCAAGTGCAAAAAAACAGCGTTTATCATAAACACCTCACGCGGACCGGTTGTTGATGAAAATGCTCTTGCCGACGCGCTGAATTCGGGAAAAATCGCAGGCGCGGGAGTGGATGTGCTGTCAACCGAGCCGCCGGCAAAAGACAATCCGTTGCTCACGGCGAAAAACTGCTTTATCACGCCGCACATAGCGTGGGCGGCATTTGAAACGCGCGAGAGACTTATGGGAATATTCAAAAGCAACATCGAGGCGTTTGTTTCGGGCAAGCCGATAAACGTGGTAAATCCGTAAAAGCAAAATGTGTTTGCCGTTTGAAAATTCGGCCGATGCCATACAAAAAGAGCTGTAAATTAAATTTACAGCTCTTTGTTTTTTATTCGGTTAAGGGAGTGCGTTTATCAATAAGCGAAATTGGTGTAAGCACCCTCAACGTGCATTGCGCCCTTACCGTTAACGCTGACTATTGCAATCTTGATGCTAAGGTCTGTTACATTGCCGTCATAGGAATATTTGAATTCCTTGAGAGTGCCGTCCTCGATAACAACGGTAGCCTTAATGTTTGAATACTCAATTGCAGCGGAGTTTACGTTTGCAGCGCTTATGAAATTCTTGATTTCGCTGTCAACCATGCTCTGAGTGAGAATGTCGTTTGTAAGTCTTGACATAGCGGTCGATTTATCCGTTTGAGGTGAAGTTGCGTTTTCAACCTCAAAGGTGTAGGTGTTGCCGTCAACCTTAAGGTTTTTAAGGTCGCTTGCCTGAAGAGCGGTTGCCTGAAGAGCGTAATTCTCGCCGTGATAGTCAATCTGCTCGGCTGCGCTGCCGCCCTTTTCGATATCCATTTCCTTGTCGCCGATACCGATGAATCCGCCTACAACGGAGTTAAGGTCAGCCTCGGAATCGATGCCCTGAATAATCTTGTTAAGAGCGCCGGTAGCATTACCAACGTCAACGGGCTCGGTATACTCAGCTGTTCTTGTCCAATGATAGCCTGCTGCAACTGCCTTAGCGGTAGCTGCGTTTATAGCCTCGGCTGCCGCTGCTGCGTCTACGCCTGATGAAGCTGCCGCTGCCGCACCGCTGCTGTCACCGGCAGAAGCCGACGCGCTGCTCGAAGAAGAAGCGGAAGCGCCCGATGAAGAGCTCGATGAAGAACCCGATGAAGAGCCCGACGAAGAGCTTGATGAGCCTGTTGATGAGCCCGAAGCAGCTACCGTACCCGTTGCTGCCGACTCCTTGCTTGCGGTTTTGCTTGCAAGTCCGTAAATGCCTGCCGTAAGAGCAAGAGCCACTACTATTGCCCAGAAACGTACCCAACCGTTTGAATGTCTGAGCTTTTTAGCTGCCTTTTCTTCGGGGGTAAGTTCAACCTTTTGTTTTTTAGCCATTGATTTCTCTCCCTTTCATTTATAAAGAAGTGATTTTATTTTTCATCATTCGGTAAATACCGAATTCTTATCAATAAGCGAAGCCTGTGTAAGCTGCATCTACGTGCATTGCACCCTTGCCGTTAACGCTTACTATGGCAACCTTTATGTTGAGCTCGGCTACGTTGCCGTCATAGGAATATTTGAATTCCTTGAGAGTGCCGTCCTCTATAACAACGGTGGCCTTTATGTTTGAATACTCAATTGCAGCGGAGTTTACGCTTGCCGCGCTTATAAAGCCTTTGATCTCACTGGAGATTTCATCCTGAGTGAGGAAGTCGTTTGTAAACCTTGACATAGCCGTGCTCTTGTCATGCTGCGGAGAGCTTGCGTTTTCAATCTCAAAGGTGTAGGTGTTGCCGTCAACCTTAAGATTCTTGAGGTCGCCTGCCTGAAGAGCGGTTGCCTGAAGAGCATAGTTTTCGCCGTGATATTCAATCTGTTCGGCTGCGCTGCCGCCCTTTTCAATATCCATTTCCTTATCGCCTATACCGAGGAAACCGCCTACAACGGAGTCAAGAGATGCCTCGGAGTCGATACCCTGAATGATCTTGTTGAGAGCGCCTGTTGCATTTCCGACGTCAATAGGCTGAGTGTACTGAGCGGATCTCGTCCAGTGATAGCCTGCCGCAACCGCCTTTGCGGTAGCTGCGTTTATAGCCTCGGCTGCCGCTGCGTCCACGCCTGCCTCGGCTGCCGCCGCATTTCCTCCGGAGGCATTGTCACCCGAGGTGCTGCTCTGAGAATCCGACTGCGAAGAACCGCTGCCGTTTGCGCTTGTATCCCAATCGGATTTGGACGCGCTGCCGCCGGCATTCTGCGAGCCGCTCTGTGCGGGAGTTGCCGAAACCGCTGCGACGCCCTTATTGTTAAGCGAAATATAGGTTACGCTGTAAACAAGCACCACTGCAAGCAGCCAAACTATCGCTCTTTCAAAGGTTTTTCCGAATATAATTCTCTTTTCCTTTTTGCGAGCTTTTTTAGCTTCGATTTCTTCGGGAGTTAACGTGACTTTTTCTTTTTTAGCCATTAATTCTAATCCCCTTTCTGACTGTTACGAGACTATCTTTATCCGGATAGTCAAATACACCTAATAATTTACCGTAAAAATACTTAAATGTCAATGAAATATTTGATTTTTTACTTACAATTTCACAAAAAAGTTACAGAAGTCGCACTTTGCGGCGTATGTTTTGCCGTAAGCGGGATTTCGCCGCGCTTTAAAATTCGGCGTGAATACAAAAAAATACGAGGGTCGAGTGTTCATAAGGGAAACGGCAGAAAAAGGCGAACCCCTCGGATAATGCCGACGCATGTCCGAGGGATTAACGCATTATTGTGCAAAAAGATGTTATTTTGAAGCAAAACCGCCTTATGGAACTCAGTCAATTCGACATTTAAATTTTTTGCTCTCTTCTCGCTCGTCCGCTTATGTTGAGAGCAATCACGGTTATATCGTCGCAGCGAGCCTTGCCCTTTGCCTTTTTTGCGCGCAGGCTGATATTTTTCGCCTTGGTACTCGCTCTTTTTGCGCCACCGCTTTGCAGCTCCTCCTTTACCGCGTTGTGCGCGTATTCGTATGCACCGTCGGACGCTATAATCACCGTATCGCCGTTTTCAAGCTGTCCCTCGCATGAGGAAAACGTCGCGTCGCGAAGTATTCCGGCAGGCAGAGCCGCCTTTTTTATTTCGAGCAGCTTGCCGTTTTGACGTCGAATCACGGACGGTGCCGCTCCTGCCTTATAAAAGACCGCCTTGCCGGTATACAGGTCTATTTTTACTATATCGAGCGTTGCGAGAGACTCGTCGCGAGACTTTAAAAGGAGTGAGGAATTCACAAGCCTTAAGGCACTCTGAAACCCGAAGCCTGCCTTGACAAGTCTTGCCATAAGACCCGACGCCATAGCCGAATCGAGTGCCGCACGCGGACCCGTGCCCATACCGTCCGAGAGAATCACAACGTAATTTCCCATGCCGTCGTAAAAGCTCTCAAACGTGTCGCCGCAGAGCTTTTCATTGTCAGCCGGTATCTGTGAGCACGCGCTCTCTACCGAATACGCCGTCTTTTCGCACAGCCTTACGCTTCTGTCGCCCTTTATCACGGGCAGCTCAAATTCTCTGTCGCACGTTTCGCCGACTGCGTCACGCAGCTCGCCTATATTAAGGGAGGACGGCACCTTTGAAAAGGTGATTTCGCAAAACATTCTGCCGTTTTTGTCTCTTAAACACGATACGAAGTCGGTATCGCAGCAAAATCTGTCCCTGACCTTTTTCCTTATCCGCTCCGCCGTTTTCGTATCAAAGCTTACATCGCCGTTAAACTCGTTTTCGAGATCGCGCAGCATATCGCTTATGCCGCCGAACTGGTCGGCCGTGACAAGCCGCACCTCGTCTGTTTTTTTATCTGCCGCCTCCGAAAAGACGACGCCGAAAAACAGCCTTGAATATGTTTCGGCAAAAGAGGTCTGCCGTATACATCTGCTCGAAAACGGCGACGGGAGCTTATCGCGCGACATAACTCCGCCTTTTTTCAGCGTTTCATACATCTCGTCAAGTGCGTTCCTTGTTTCTTTGAAATTTTGCTCCCAACAAAAATCATATCTGCCGCATCCGCAGCAAACCGAGCTTTGGACCTCAAGCATCAGCTTTTCGCCGGCGCAGCTCTCCATTTCGGAAAGTCTTTTCGAAACCGCGCTCACGGAGCGTTCAATATCGTCTACGGCAGTTCTCGCCGCATGTATTCTGCGCCTTACCTCACCGTTTTCCGCCGACGCGTTCGCCGCCGAGTCCTTCGGCAAAAGAAAACCCTCCGCCTTTATAAACAGGCTGTTCGGCAAAAACATAAACACCGCGCACGGCAAAGCGGCCTCTATAATCAAAAAATACTTTTCGCTGCCGCCGCCCGAAAACATATATGCGGTGAGAAACGACGCGAAAAACGCAGGCGGTACGGCTCTTCTGCCGAGGCGCGAAAATGCGCCCGCAAGAAGGCCGCCTACGGCAAACGAAGCCGAAACGGCTCCCGTATCGGAGCTTATCGCAATAAGTAAAAACGCAAGCATTCCGCCTACCGCACCGCCGGCCTCCTTATAAATCGCGGCGAAAAAAAGCACGCCGAATACCATTATCATTCTCGCAGGGGAGACCTCAAGCACGGTAAGACCCGACAGCGAGCACATAATAAGAAATCCGGAGCCCAAAACCGCCGACGCCTCCTCAAGAGTTACGCCGCGCACGGGCTTGCCGTTTTCAAGAACATATTGCGCAGTCGAAAAGAAATACGCCGCGGCAAAGGCCGTTACCCCCTCTCCGAGGTACAAAAGAAACGTCTCACCCGTCAGCCCGTTTGCAAAAAGCACCGCCATTCCCGACAAAAAGCAAGAGAGAAATGCAATGCACGACGGCAGCAGCCTGCCGTTTCGCACCTTTTCAAATTCTCTCATAACGCGTGCGAGAACTCCGGCACACACGCTCGCCGCTATCAGTCGAAGCGACGATATGCTGTCCTGGGTCAGGATATAACCTGCCGCCGCGCCGAGACCCGCCGAGAGTATGTACTTATTTTCGGCCGCCGCGCAAAAAGCCACACCGAACGGCGATACCGCCGACAAATTGCTCGCCGAAGCAAACAGCATACCGCATATGAAATATGCCACGTGCCGAAGCACCGCCCGCACGGGCTCGGGGAGGTCGTGTACCCTTCGCAAAACAGCCTGTCCGGTAAAATCGGAATTTTTCAAAAAAATCACCACGCCTTGTTATAATCTGCATAAAATACGCACTTTAAGAGATTATATCCGAGGCGCGGTGAAATAACCGTCGCTAAATGGGAGCGAAAATATTTTTTTATTCGGTTTAAATACGGGTTTCTGTAACAGTCGCTCGAATTACGGCTCGACATCAAACGGCTTCTGCGGAATTACGATGGCGCAGATGATGTAAAACAGTATTCCGGGGAAGCCTGCGGTGAATAAGGTCAGTGCCGCATAAACAAGGCGGACTATTGTCGGGTCTACATCTATATACTCGGCAAAGCCGGCTAAAACTCCGCAAATCATTTTGTCTGTACTGCTTCTGTAAAGCTTCTTTTTCATAATAAACACTCCTTATTTATTATACATTATATTTATATTATCATTTTGTGCGTTTTAAATCAATCGTCGGAATTTTTTACCGATAATTCGCCGTTCTTTACGTTTACGGAGTATTCCGCCTTGCCGTCGGTGCTTCGCGCAAGCGACAAAAGGTAGCTGTCGCACATTGTTTTTTCATCAAGCGGCGTTTCGGAGGAAATTATAAATTTGATTTTATCGGGATCCCTCGGAACATCGATCTCTATATCGCCGAAGCTTTGGTTCACCTCGAGCATTTTCGTAAAAACGGCGGTTTCCGATATTTCCGTCTCGCCTGCCGAGCTTTTGATTTTTCCCCTCTCGGCTGTGATGTCGGACAAATCTATATCTCCCGAAACAGAATTTATCGTAAGCATATTGAGATTTACTCCGTCTATGTCGATATCGCCGTTGTTATTTGAAACCGTTAAGAGCGTAACGCTTTTCGGCAGGTAAACCGTAAGCTCGGCTATTCCGTAAGTACTGCCGCCGCCGTCCAATATGATTTTATCGTCGGACAAATCGAGCTTCGCGCCGCTGTCATTTGCTTGCTTCAGGACGCATCTTACCTCAGTGCTGTCGGAAGCCTTAATTTTAATATCGCCGTACGGAGCGGAAATTTCAAGTGCCGACCCCGACGGAAGCATTGAATTTTCTGTTTGCGACTCGTTTACCGTTTGCCCATCGTCAAAACCTATATTCGGGAAGCGCTCTTCGACAAACTCTTCAAACGTCTCGCCCGATGCTATGTGCCTTACCGCGTCCGCGCCGAGATAAGCACCGAAGCAGACCGCTAGTATAAATCCGACGACAAATATTATCGCCGCGGCTATCATGCCCTTTATAAGCCCGTCTTTCTTTTTCTTCATATTTTTCTCCCCCTTACAAATCGGCCTTGCGCCATGACAGCTTTAAGAACCACGTCATAAAAAGGAATAGGAAAAGTCCTGCCGCAAAGAGCATAATCCCTATTGAAAATATAAATCCGAATGCCGCCGGCGAAGTCGCTATTGCGCCCGTCACTCCGGCGAAGAAGAGACAAGCAAAAAAGCTTGCCATCATACCTATGCTTGACGGATACACTCCTATTGCCGCGAATACCCCGAGGAAAAACAGAATTGACCACAGCATATGATTTCGCTGCGGATTACCCTTTTCCGTGCCGTAATAACCACCGCCGCGCGCATTTTGAGGACGGGGAGAGGCACCGATTACATCGGACGCCTTGGTTTCATATCTCGGATTGCCGTTTTTTTCTGCGCCGTATACGGCGTCGGCTTTTTTCGGCTCGTCATTAAGATATTGCGCGGCGCAGCTTTTGGGGTCACCGAGCTCCGAGCAAATCTGCTCCTCGCTTTTACCCTCGCTCGTGCCGACGGAGAAGTGTTCTTCAAAGTCGGCTATTATATCGTCGCGCTCATCGGCCGGTAAAACGCCGAGCAGGTTGTAAAGCTGTTGTAAAAATTCGATCTTAGTCACCGTTTTCACCTCCTAATAAAGTAGACACGCTCTTTGTAAAGTCCTTCCACTCGTTTTCCAAAAGGCGTTGTGTGTCATAACCCTTTTGAGTCAGACGGTAATATTTACGCGCGGGTCCCGATGTGGATTCGCGCAGGTACACTTCAAAATACCCCTCGGCTCTGAGCCTTTTAAGAAGCGGGTATATAGTGCCCTCCGAAACGTCTATCTGTTTACCGACGGTGTCCGCAAGCTCGTAGCCGTACTTGTCGCCACGCTTTAAAAGCGACAGCACGCAAAGCTCCAGAACACCCTTTTTAAATTGCGTATTCATCAAACTCTCCTTTCCGGCGAAGCTGAAAACGCCTGTATTGCAGCCGTGAGCCTTGCGGCACAAAGACGCGCTTTATGTGCGGCTGCTCCGTCCTTTTAATTGCATTATAACACCCACTACCTTGCAATGCAATATACTTTGCGATATTTAATAATTTCTTAACATTTGTGCAAAGCTTGTCAATGATTTTATACCGTTACCGTATAATCCGCCGTATTTTGCGGTAAAAAAGCCGATAACAAAACCTCCTGCGACAGAAGCAAAAACTGTCGCAGGAGGTTTGCGTATTGCGAAAAGTCCGTAACAAACATCAATTGCTTAAAACGAAATGTCGGAAACGAATAAACGGAAAACAGCAAACAATATGCCGAAATACAGGATTATATATCATCTTTGTCAATCACTTGCTGTTTGCAATTGCAGTGTCAATAAGCTTGTTAAGCTTTGCCGCCTGTTCGGGTGAAGTTATTGCACCGACTATCGGCTGACCCACTATATTGCCGTTTTTATCGACAACATATGTAGTCGGGTAAGAATACAGTCCCGATGTGAACTTTCCTGCCTCGCTGTTTGTGTCAAACCAAATATTTTTGTATGTTGCGCCTTTTTTTGACAAAATATCTTTTGCCTCGGAAATCTCCTTTTTATTGCCGTCAAGAGTAAATGAATTTATGCCGACAACCCCGCCGCCCTTTGCGGCAAGCTCCTTGTTGAGTGCCTCCAAATCCGCAAGCTCGCTTACGCAAGGTTTGCAGGAGGTGAACCAGAAGTTGACTACCGTTACGGTGTTGCCCGAGAAAAGGTCGCTGCTGTTTACGTCGTTGCCGTCGAGATCTTTACCGTTAAAGCTCGGAAATTTCATAAGCTTGCTCGCATCGCCTGCCATTCCGGCACTCGCCGCGTCAACGCATTCCCCGCTTGACGGCTTTTTTCCGCAGCCGGGATATTTTTGCTCCAGAATCGTAAGTTTTCCTTCTATCTCCTTAATCTGCTCCGCCGCAGCTTTAAGAATTTTATATTCATCTGCGCTGAAATCGCTCTTGCTCCCCTCTACCGTGCTTAAAAGGAAATCTCCGTAGTTTGTGCCGTCCTCAATCATCGGCGTATTTTTATTTGCCGATAAAAACACTTTTTCCCAAAGAGCCGAATTATTCGAGAGAATATCGTTTTCGGCTTGCAAAAGCTTATCGTAAAGCTTCGCAGCCTCGTCTGCGTCATTCGGCTCTTGTGCCATTAAAGTTTTAATATCGACATTGCTTTTTTTCTTCTCCGTTTTGTCGGCGGAGCACGCCACAAGGCCCAGCACAAGCACAAATGTCATAATAATTGCCGAAAGTTTGGTTGCTTTTGAAAATTTCACAGTTATTCCTCCGTTTTCTTACCTATTTTGATTTTTTATCATTTTTCGGCTTTTCATTGCCGCTTGAGAGTGTTTTCGGCAAATTGAAACCGTATCGAAAGCTTACCGCCTCCGTCGGACAAACACTGATGCACTTGCCGCAACGTATACATTCTGCGTGGTCGGGCGTTTTTGTAATATCAACGTCCATTTTGCACGCGCCTGCGCATTTTCCGCAGGAGACACATTTATGCTCATCAACCTTTATTCCGAACAGCGACACCTTGTTCATCAGCGCATAAAACGCGCCGAGCGGACAAAGCCATTTGCAAAACGGGCGGTAAAACAGTATGCTCAAAAATATGATTGCAATTAAAACCGCCAGCTTCCATGTAAACAGCGAGCCTAAAGCCGAACGTATTCCCTCGTTGACTGCCGCGAGAGGAATTGCACCCTCAAGCACACCCTGCGGACAAATATACTTGCAAAAAAACGGGTCACCCATTCCGACATCATTTACAATCAGTGCCGGAAGCAATACGACCGCAAACAACAGCACCGCATATTTTAAATATGTCAATGGTTTCAGTTTTTCGGTTGACAGCTTTTTGCACGGGATTTTATGCAGTAAATCCTGAAACCATCCGAACGGGCAGAGAAATCCGCATATAAATCTGCCCAAAAGCACGCCGAATAATATCAAAAAGCCCGCTATGTAATACGAAAACCGAAACTTTGACGAACCTGCCACTGCCTGAAACGAGCCTATCGGACACGCTCCGGTTGCCGCAGGACAGGAATAACAGTTAAGCCCCGGTACGCAAACCGCCTTGCCGCCGCCCGTATAAATGCTGCCCTTTAAAAAATTCGGCAGGTGTATGTTTGTTGCGAGCGTTGCCGCCGCCTGCACAAATCCTCTGTATCGGGTCAGTAAATGCGACGGCTTTTTCTTTTTCTTTTTCTTTTCCTTATCCAATTCCCACACACTCCAAACACAATCTTATCGCTTTTGCAAGTACGGTATCCGCTTCGCCTCTCATAGCACCGACGCACACCATCGCCGCCCCTGCAAGCAGCATAACACATTGAATTACGGCTTTTTTTGCCCTTAACAAACCGTTCGCTCCCTTCATTTTTGCCTCATTATATCACGGCGGGCATAAATTCTCTGTTAAGAATTGAAATTTAACAGAGATTTTATACTTTTATGTTATAATAACCTCACGAAACGAAAACAAAATCAAAGATTTTGACCGTTTCGGAGAACAT
>ENA-OPCO01001830-OPCO01001830.1-human-gut-metagenome-genome-assembly--contig:-NODE-1830-length-12935-cov-4.792003_pt1 | contig 12935 bp, 8 predicted proteins | sample MGYA00241562_ERZ501475 | MGnify/ENA primary metagenome ERZ501475 (study PRJEB25962, sample SAMEA2042627) | human gut metagenome | biome: human gut; feature: human-associated habitat; material: faeces... | reverse complement strand
TGGAGAAAAAACAGAGACGGAGCATCGAAGTCGATGTCACCAACATCAACCGTGCTTTCGGCACACAGTTTGGTGCTGAGATCACAAAACGTTACGGTGATACACTGGATGCTGATACCTACATTGTAAAATGTAAAGGTGCAGGCGGACAGAGTTTTGGAGCTTTTATCCCGAAAGGACTGACACTGGAGCTGGTCGGCGACAGCAATGACTATTTCGGAAAAGGTTTATCCGGTGGAAAGCTGATCGTATATCCGCCAACCGGTGTAAAATTCAAAGAAGATGAAAACATCATTATCGGAAACGTGGCACTGTACGGTGCAACAAGCGGAGAAGCCTACATCAACGGTGTTGCCGGAGAACGTTTCTGCGTGCGAAATTCCGGTGCAAAAGCTGTAGTAGAAGGCGTCGGAGATCACGGATGTGAATATATGACGGGCGGTCGTGTTGTTGTCATCGGAAAAGTCGGCAAGAACTTTGCAGCCGGTATGAGCGGCGGTGTTGCCTATGTTCTGGATGAAAACAACGATCTGTATACAAAAGTCAACAAGCAGATGGTTTCCGTTGAAAAACTTGGCAATAAATACGATGTGCAGGAATTAAAAGATATGATTATGAACGGAATAATAGAAGATTCCAAGACAATATCTGCTATACTTGCATATGAGCAGACATTATAAATGAAGTAAATAAAGTAATTAAAACAATCAAATGATTAAATTCAATAATTAAATTCAATAATCAAAACATATTAAAAGAAATCCCGGCATATAAATAGCCTGACCTGATAAATAAGGAGGCGTTTATATGGCTGGGATTTTTTTAAAACGATACAGATATATGTTGGCAGTTATGGTGGGAGTTATTGCTGGGACACTGATAGCTAATTATGCAATAATAAATATAACGGATAAGGTTGGAGTACTGAATAATGATTTCAGATTATCTATTATTGATATGAAGGTAAATAATGTGGCGTTGTGGCAATATATTTTCAAAACGAGAATAAAAGAATTTGCACTTCTTATATTACTGCTTATTACACCTGTTGCAGTTCCGGCAGTATATATAATTTTCGGAATTATTGGAATGAGCGTTGGAATGGTTGTGAGCGTAAGTGTAATGAATATGGGGATAAAAGGAATGTTTGTATACATAGTGATGACATTTCCACATTATATAATATATGCCATTACTATATTCATACTAATATCCATATGGGAAACCAGCAGAGGGTCATATGTGAATATTAATATAAGGAAAATAGCAATGGCATTATTAGTCAGTTTTATATTATTGTTGGCAGGCACGTTGTGCGAAGCCTACGTAAATCCGGGGTGTCTGAAAATGTTACTTGAGCATATCAGCTATTGTGTATAATAACTTTTCAGATTCTTCCCAGCCAAGGCAAGGGTCTGTTATTGATTTGCCATATATACCTTCGCCGACTTTCTGGCAGCCAGGTTCAATATAACTTTCAATCATAACACCTTTAACAAGCTGTTTAACATCATTTGAATGATTGCGGCTGTGAATTACTTCTTTAGTAATTCTTATCTGTTCAGCATACATTTTGCCAGAGTTGCTGTGGTTAGCATCAACGATACAAGCTGGATTGAGTAAATCCTTAGTCTTATACATATTGGCAAGTCTTATTAAATCTTCATAATGGTAGTTAGGAATGTTCTGTCCGTGTTTGTTGACAGCACCTCTTAATATAGTGTGAGCCAGAGGATTACCAGGTGTTTCAACTTCCCAGTTTCTGTATATGAAAGACTGCTTTGCCTGAGCAGCGGTTACAGAGTTAAGCATAACTGAGAAATCACCGCTTGTAGGGTTCTTCATACCAGCAGGAACGTCCATACCACTTACAGTAAGTCTGTGCTGCTGGTCTTCAACAGATCTTGCACCAACGGCAACATATGAGAGTACATCAGCAAGGAACCAGTAATTCTCAGGGTATAACATTTCATCGGCTGGCATAAGTTCTGTTTCTTCCATAACTCTTATGTGCATTTTTCTGATAGCAACAAGTCCAGCAAGAAGGTCAGGCTTTTTCTCTGGGTCAGGCTGGTGGAGCATACCTTTATAGCCAGTGCCTGTGGTTCTTGGCTTGTTAGTATATACTCTTGGAATGATTAGTACTTTGTCAGCAATCTTTTCCTGAACTTTTTTAAGTCTTAATGTATAGTCTAATACAGCGTCCTCGTTATCGGCAGAACAAGGTCCGATTATAGCAAGAAATTTATCTGACCTGCCAGTAATTACATCGGCAATTTCTTTATCTCGTTCTTTCTTTAATTCAGCAACCCTTTCAGGAACTGGAAAATCACGCTTGATATCCGTTGGTGTAGGAAGCTTTCGTATAAATTCAAAACTCATTATTATATCTCCTTGTATTATATTAATAACCGCAGGCAATAACTGCTGTCTGCATTCTTATTTTAAGAATTCTGCTAATAATAATAGCATAAATTACAGAAAAATGTTAGTATATAATCAAATACAATGTTACGAAACAGAAATTCACAAAAATGTAAAATAAAGCAGAGTGTTACAATTAAAAATCAATTGTTTGAGGAGTGATAGCTATGAGAATGTTTGATATAATATCCAAGAAAAAATATAATGAATCATTGTCAAAAGAAGAAATTGATTATGTTATTAATGAATATACCAATGGCACAATTCCGGATTATCAGATGTCGGCACTTCTTATGGCAATATATTTTAATGGAATGAATTATGAGGAAACAACCAATCTTACGCTTGCGATGGCACATAGCGGTGATATGATGGATTTGTCAGAGATAGGAGGCATTAATGTAGATAAACACAGCACAGGCGGTGTTGGTGATAAGACAACACTTATACTTGCACCAATGGTAGCTGCCTGTGGAGGCAAGGTTGCCAAGATGAGCGGACGTGGACTTGGCAATACTGGCGGAACAATTGATAAGCTAGAGAGTATTAAAGGCTTCAGGACTAAGTTAAGTGAAGAAGAATTTATTGATAATATTAAAGAGATAGGACTTGCACTTACAGGACAGACAGGCAATCTTGCTCCGGCAGATAAGAAGATATATGCTTTAAGGGACGTTACTGCCATTGTTGACAGCATACCGCTTATAGCAAGCAGTATAATGAGCAAAAAGATTGCCGCAGGTGCAGGGGCAATTGTGCTTGATGTTAAAGTCGGAAGCGGTGCATTTATGAAAAATATGCAGGATGCCGAGAAACTTGCAGAAGAGATGGTTAAGATAGGAAGTCTTGCTGGCAGAAACACAATAGCAGTAATATCAGATATGGATGAACCGCTGGGCCTTGCTGTAGGTAATGCACTGGAGGTTGCGGAAGCGGTAAAGACTTTAAAGAAAGAAGGTCCAGAAGACCTTATTAATCTCTGCCTTGAATTAGGCACACAGATGCTTATTGCTTCTAAAGTAGAAGAAAATGCAGACAAGGCACGAGGTATGTTACAGAATTCCATAGATGATGGAAGTGCATATAATAAATTCTTGGAATTCATTAAACGTCAGGGTGGGGATATAACTGTATTTGACGATTTAGATGAATTTACAGAATGTAATTATAAAATAGAGGTTAAAGCAGATAAAGAAGGCTATGTTCAAAGAATTGAGTCAGAACTTATAGGAGAAGCCTCGATGATATTAGGTGGCGGAAGAATGACAAAAGAAGATGTTATAGATTATTCTGTCGGCGTAAAGCTGTCAGCCAAGCGCGGAGATTATGTAAAATGTGGTGACTGCCTTGCCACAATCTATGCCGCCAATAAAGATAAAATATTAGAGGCAGAGGGCTTAATTATCAAAGCATTTGAAATATCAGAGGATATTGTAAAGACAAGTCCGCTTATTAAACGAATTATTAGTTGTAAAAATATATAAATAATGGTATTATATTATATAAAATGAGCTGGATGATATTATTGTAAGTTATCCATAATCATATTTGAACAAGAAAAGGAGACATAAAAATGGAAGTAAGACCAGGAGCAAATCCTGCTGATGTCAAGAACTATGACACAGACAGATTAAGACATGACTTTTTAATTCAGAATTTATTTGTAGCTGATGAGATTAAGACAATCTACAGTCAGATTGACAGAATTATAGTAGGAGCTGCTACACCAGTTAATAAGGAACTTGTTCTTGAAGCAGGTGCTGAACTTAGAGCTAAGTATTTCCTTGAAAGAAGAGAGATGGGTATCATTAACATCGGCGGTAATGCTTTGGGCGTTTATGTGTTGGGACTGGGCGTTGCCGGTGTGGCGATCCCTTCCCTGATCTCCCGTGCGGTGGCGGGATTCATCCTATATCATTTGCTGAAAAACCCGTCCAACGAAGTGCATTTATTAAAAGAAAGATTCCACATCGACTGGCCGGTGATCCATAAGATTTTTTACATAGGTATCCCCAGCGGGATTGAAAACGGTATTTTCCAGCTGGGACGCGTTATCGTGGTGAGCATTATCGCTGGCTTCGGAACCGTGCAGATCGCTGCCAACGGCGTGGCGAACAGTCTGGACAGTATGGGCTGTATCGTGGGTCAGGCCATGAATCTGGCCATGATCACGGTGATCGGGCGCTGCGTCGGTGCCGGTGATTCCGGACAGGTACGGCACTATACGAAAAAATTATTGAAGATCACGTATGTTTGTACGTTTGTGGTAAACAGTATCATTCTGCTGTGTCTGCCCTGGATCCTGAAATGCTACGGATTAAGCACGGAGACCACGCAGTTGTCCTACATTCTGGTCATGATCCACAATGGCATGGCAATGTTTTTGTGGCCAGCATCTTTTGTACTGCCGAACATGCTTCGTGCCTGCAATGACGTGCGCTTTACCATGGTGCTGTCCATATTCTCTATGTTCATGTTCCGCATCGGTTTCAGTTATATCATCGGTGTGAACATGGGCTACGGAGCCATTGGTGTCTGGATCGCCATGGTACTGGACTGGATCTTCCGCGTGATCTGCTTCGTGAGCAGATATTTGTCCGGCCACTGGCTGAAAACGGCCGAGTTAAAGGATAACAGATAGTATAGAGCATGATTTTTGCGCCCGAATAGGTTCACGGATGAACTGTTATGAGGTATAATGTGGGAAAAAGAGAGGGAGGTATGTAATATGCAGGTAGTATTGGAAAATGAAGCTTTAAAGGTAACGATCAACAGCTTTGGCGCAGAACTTGCAAGTATTCGGGGGAAAGAGACAGATACTGAGTATCTGTGGAATGCGGATGCGAAATTCTGGAAGAGAAGTGCACCGGTACTGTTCCCCTTTGTCGGAAGCCTGAAAAATAAGGAATATCATTATGAAGGAAAGACCTATTCCATGGGACAGCATGGTTTTGCCAGAGATATGGAGTTTGCCGTGGACGTACAGACGGCTACGGAAGCATGGTTTTCCCTGCATTCTAATGAAGAAACAAAAGCGAAATACCCGCTGGAGTTTATCCTGAAAATTGGATATGAATTAGAAGGAAAAGACCTGAAAGTTATCTGGCAGGTAGAAAACCCGGACGAAAAAGTCTTGTATTTTTCTATCGGAGGACACCCGGCATTTATGTGTCCTGTAGATGAAAAAGGAAAGCAGTCGGAGTATTATTTCAAGTTTGATACGGACAAGGATCTGACGTATGGTCTCATCGCAGATGATGGACAGGGACTGCTAGGACAGGAAGAGGATGTTCTGCCGGTGGCAGAGGATGGTTACGCACAGATCACAAAGCACCTGTTTGACCGGGATGCCCTGATTGTGGAGAACCACCAGGCTTCCGTAGTGAGCCTGTGTACCCCGGACAAAAAGCCTTACCTTACCGTAAGCTTTGACGCTCCGTTATTCGGGCTGTGGTCTCCCGCAGGCAAGGGAGCACCGTTTATCTGCATCGAGCCTTGGTACGGCAGATGCGACCGGACGACCTTCGACGGCAGCCTGGAACAGCGGGAGTATGGCAATATCTTGCAGACAGGCGGGGTGTTCCACAAGGAGTACATTATTACCGTAGAATGATGGCAGGAAGACGATTCCATACATACTTTTCTTGCGAATAGAAAAATAGCCGAAATTAATGATACGGTATCTGAGGGAATAAGAATATTATAAGAACAGCAGTGATATGTCAGGTATCGCTGCTGTTTTATCGTGATATATCTTATAAATTATTGCTGTCCTTGTAATGGAAATTCGGAATATGCTCCCATCTGTCCCGGAAATAATGGGCGATCAGTTTCGGACGGCGGTCTCGGGTAAAGATGCCTTTCCGGTTGCCGTCTGCGCGCATACAGCCCTGCAGGGTGGCATAATCGGCGAAGTTCCATGCCTGTTCCCCGATAAAAAAGTCTCTTCCGTCGAAGGCCTTGCTGTACATTTTATAAAGTTCTACCTGAAATTCTTCACTCCACATTTCCGGCGCACAGTTATGGAGCCCGGCGAGAGTATCGGCGCCGTATTCGGTCATCATCACGGGTTTTCCGATCTTTTCCCAGAAATCCAGTTCCAGATTCCAGGCGTAGGAAGCAGCCTCCAGATCACCGGAGAGATTGTACCATCCGTAATAGCGGTTGAGACAGACTACATCCATGGTTCTGGTCACAATGTCCTTCTCGTAATTATTCTGACAGCAGACAAAGGTGACGGGACGGTTCTGAGGATCCAGACTGTGGGTAAATTCATAGAGGGAATGCCAGTAATCATAGGCGGATTCCGGGAAATGCTCGGTATCCGGTTCGTTTCCCATGGACCACATGACGATGCAGGGATGATTTTTGTCTCGCGCGATCAGATCCCGCAGGACCTGCTCGTGATGCTCTCTTATGGGAAATGTCTTATAAGGATCACAGCTCTCTCCGGCACCGATGCCCACGGCGGGCGTCTCGTCAATAATAACGATACCTTCTCTGTCACAGAGCCGGTAGATCTCCTCCGCGTAAGGGTAATGGCTGGTGCGGAAGGAGTTGGCATGGATCCAGTGTAGAAGATTAATATCCTTTACATCGAGGCAGAGATCCAGTCCTCTTCCGCGGAAAAAGGAATCCTCATGCTTGCTGAAGCCCTTGAAATAAAAAGGCTCCCCGTTGATCAGAAACTGCGTTCCCTTCACCTCTACGGTGCGGAAACCGAATTCTTCCGTATAGCAGTCCTCTCCGTAATGAACTTCCGCCTTGTACAGGTAAGGAGTGCCGGGATAAGGCTGCCAGAGATGGACCTGCGGGATCCGAAGCTCTCCCTTTCGGCCGGGGGCTTCTGCTTTGCAGTTGCTTTCCGCGTCTATGATTTTTAAAGTGACAGGAGCGTCACTATCCATCCCATCCGTGAGAATTTCGTAATTTAAGACGCCGGTGTCACCTTCGATAGACGGGATCAGAGTAATGTCTCTGATGTAGGAGGCCGGAGTGCTGTAGATGCGTACCGGACGGTTGATACCTGCAAAATTAAAGAAATCAAAATTCGGAAGATTTTGCTTTTTTCTCCATAGCTTTGCGGCTTCTACACTGGGAATGCCGGGATTGTCCGAGCCGAAGAAGGCAATATTACCTTCGTTGCCGATGGGCAGAGTGCTGTGGCTGATCCGGTTGTCCACAGCGACACCGATGGTAAGGTGGCCATCCTCCGGAACCAGATCCGTGATCTCAACTTCAAAGGGGAGAAAACCACCCTTATGTGTCATAATCAGTTTCCCATTGATATAAACTTTTGCAACATGAGTTACAGCATCAAAACGCAGTACCTGACGCTGTCCGTTGCTTCCGCACAAAAGTGCCGGAAGTTCCATGGTTCGTTCGTAATAAGCCCAACCGTAATGATTCCGATAAGACGGATCATCCTTCTGGTCATTATAAGAAGCCGGCACAGCGATCAATTCCATCTCCTGTGGAGCTGACCAGGTATCTTCCGGTTCCGTCTCATCTCCTAATTGGAAGTGCCATATCCCTCCCAGATCGATCAAGCTGCGGGAACGGTTCATGATTGGATATAACATGGTAGTCCTCCTTTTGCCCTGTGGCCTGTAATTGCGCTTATTATAGGGCAGGACAAAAGGAAAATCCATGTGATTATTTTTAGGAAGTATGTAAATTTTTATGAATCTGGCAAGTCAGTAATTAATGGTGGGTATTCCTGTTTTTTTTGCAAGGGCGCAAATAGCGCCCCAGCGCCTGGATTTAAAGTAGAAGAGCATGGCAATCATGCCGGTAATAAAGCTGGCGGAAACACTGACCATGGCATATTCGCCATAGCCGGCATACATGATGAGATAAGCGGCAGGGATTCGGACAACCCATAATAGCAGAATATTTACGATAGTGGGATAGCGAATCTCTCCGATACCATTGATAAAACACATAATGCCATTGAACACGGCGTAGGCCCAGGTGAATGGCAGAACAAGATAAGTATATCGCTGTGCAAAAGCCAACACGGCCGGATCACGGCTGAACAACATCAGCAGAGGATGGCAAAAAGCAGTCACAAGTAATCCCCCTGCAAGGGTGACGATGCCGGAACAGAGCGGTATCTGCCATGCACCGCAGCATAAACGACGGTAGTTCCGGGCACCAAGGTTCTGCCCGGCAAACACAGTAGCCGCAGAAGAATATGAAGTAATGGCAATATTGGCAATGCCGCTGACTTTACCGGCAACGGAGCATCCGGCTACGAAGGTGGATCCCAGTGTGTTATAAAGAGCCTGAAGCAGCACATGACCGACAGAATAAAGTGCGGTATTCAGTCCGAGCGGCAAGCCGATCTTTAACATTTCATGAAGAATAGGAAGGTCAAAACCATGCGCAAAAACCGGAAAATTCATGGCAGGATAAGTATGACGGATGTAGAAGATGCTGAACATCCAGGACAGAAACAGTGAGGCAGCAGTTGCGATGGCAACACCGGTGACGCCCATTCCCAAACCGGCAGTCAGTACAAGGTCCAGAACAATATTGGTAACGCAGGAAATGCCAAGAAATAACAGCGAGGAAGTACTGTTTCCCAGACCTCGTAAAATACCTGCGTTAAAGTTATATCCCATATTGCCGAGAATGCCTAACGTTGTGATACGCAAATACACAATGGCATAGGGCATGGCATCGGCAGGCACCTGCATCAGCCTGAGAAGGAACGGTCCGGCAGCTACGCCTAACAACGTAAGCGGCAGACTGGCAGCGTACAGAAAAAACACTGCGGTTTGTGCAAGCTTACGCAGTTGATCGGCATCGGAGGCACCTGCCGCCTGTGAAATCAGGATGGATATTCCGGAACCAATGCCAAGAAAGATACACAAAAGAATCTCCAGTGGCTGGGAACTTGTGGCTACAGCGGCCAAAGCGGATGCATCACAGAAATTACCGATGACCAAAGTATCAACGGTTCCGTATAACTGTTGTAAGATATTTCCGATGCAGATCGGCAATGCAAACTGTGCTGCGCGGCCTAAAATAGAACCTTGTGTCATATCGATTTTACTCATATTCATTGACAATCACCCGCTTTGTAAAAATGGTAAATATTTAAATTGTAGAATGTAAAAATTCATCAGCTTATACTGGCTTGGTTCAGAGTCTATGCCAAAACTGTGTCCAGGGTTTTATGTTGAGAAAGCTTTCGATGCTGCCGGTTATATTCTCCATTGTAATATAATCATGATGCCAGGGTCAAAAGGTCTAAGCCCACATGAGCTTGCTCATAGGTGGGTGAAAGACCTTAGGACCCGCCCCGATATGAGCATAAAAGTGGGATGATAATCCCACGATATGCGAATATTGGGTAGGATTGTGGGAGTGCGTAGCACGGAACAATCCGTAGGCATCAAAGTCGGGGGCTTTTGACCCCGACATCATAATCATAATGTTGCGGAGTATCGGGATGTAGCTTGAGCCTCTTCCGTGTGCAAATTGGAAATTGTCAGTGCATCATATCTCGAAAGCAGAAGCTTCGCATTCGGCGGCAGTACACAGTCTGACAAAAGTACATTTTTGATTTTATGCCCAGGTGCAGTAAAACCATCAATTTCAATGGGGGCAACGGATTCCACTGTGCCGTGCTCCTGTTTTTGTCCGGTCAGATGCAGCCGTTCAAAGCGAAAATCTTCAAAATAAGGCTGCTCTGAAGCAGGAATGCCGTCATCATTGTATGGAACAGAATGAATGAGCAGGCGGGGGAAGGTGCAGTCGCGTACAGTGACATTGCGCACATATCCGCCACGCTTAGGGGTTCCTTTGATTTCAATGCCATTGGAAGAGGCAGCTATATCGCAATCCCAAATTTGCACATCTGCAACACCGCCAGACATTTCACTGCCAATACAGATACCATGACCGCCGTTGCTGTGGCAGTCAAATACGCAGATATGCTTTGTAGGACGATTAATGGCATTACCTTCGGGATTCTTACCGGATTTGATGGCAACGGAGTCATCTTCGGTTTCAAATTCCGTTGCAAATAACGTGCAGTTTGTGGAAGAATCCGGGTCCCAGCCATCGCCGTTCCAAATACCGCCAGAGCGTAGCGTGCAGTGGTCAGTCACAATGTCATCACAGTAGATCATATGGACATTCCATGCTGCGCCGTTTTGTAAAGTCAGCCCTGTAATACGAATACGGGAGCAGTTGCTTAAATTAATAAGTCGTCCGCGGACACGTCCCGGAATGGTACGGTCATTCTCACAGGTGGCAACCAGTGCAGCATTTTGGGCAAGATATTCCCTGAGATTCTCCCGTTCGATATCGATCATGCGCTCAGCCAGAACATGCCCACCGCCACTAATGGTTCCCTTCCCATAGAGTAGGATGTTTTCGCAATTTGCACCTGCGGTATGATCAAGCTGTCCGGCGTTTAAAAGACTGCGGTAACATTCCTGCTCCGTGCCTTCAAAACGGCTCCAGATACGAGGCAGATAATCTGTGGGGTCAGAACTTCCCTGTAAAACAGCGTCTTTCTCCAGACACACGGACATACAACTATGCAGATCAAGAGCTCCGGTCAGATAGATTCCGGCAGGAAAGTATACTTCGTCATTTGGCCCACAGTCTGTAAAAGCCTGTTGGAGCGCAGCAGTATTCAGCGTTTTTCCATCACCCACGGCATTGTAGGGTTCTTCCGTTACATAGATTCGGCGCCGTGCAGGTAGAGTACAGATGTGGATACTGCCGATATTGTAGACAGTAACACAATATTCAGTATTGGGTATCAATTCTGTGAATGTATAATGTGTCCGATTTGTGTGAACAGAATGTCCACCATCGAGAGAAACTTCATACACTGTGTCGGCAGTGGCATTTTCCGGCTTATTCCAGAACACAGTTGCGGTGTTTGCAGTACAGCGTGCGGATAGTAAAACGGATTCCATAAAAATCCTCCTTTTCGTTTTTTACTATTTTCATTGTAAAAAAAAGCACTGAGAATGTCTATATCAATTATTTTCATTCATGTTAATAATTTCAGCATTATTTTGATTTGCAATGAAAAAACAGGTATGGTGAATTGGAAAATTAAATTCCAGTCCATTCACCCAAAAACTGGAACTTAGTATTGCAAAATATATCCTAGAAGTTAGTGTTGCAAACCTCTTGATATCTAGTTATAGTTGTGGCTCAGCAATAGAGTCCGGATGGCGTTATCCAAGGAGAATACCATGGCTAAGAATGCACATCTGGTTCTTGATGAAAGAGCCACAATAGAAGTTCGCTTAAGAGAACGAGCTTCATTTACTGAGATAGGTAGGGAACTTGGCAAGGACCCTTCTACTATCTCAAAAGAAGTCAGACTCCATAGTCAGACTGTACGTAAAGATTCCTTCAATCCCTGCAGCAAGCGAAGTACCTGTGATGAATACGGAACAGCATGTTCAAAGTGCAAACTACAGTATTCAAAAAGCTGCAAGAGATGTCCTCGTGTAAAGTGCTACGAGCATTGCAAGCAGTTTGAGGTATTGGTTTGTAACAAACTGAAGAAACCACCATACGTTTGCAACGGCTGTATCCAACGGCAATCCTGTAAGCTGGAGAAGCATATTTATTCTGCCAAATCAGCTCAGAAGAATTATGAGACTACTCGCTCAGAAAGTCGTCAAGGAATAGCAATTACACCGGAAGAATTAAAGCGTGTAGATGCTATTGTTTCACCGCTTGTTAAGTTAGGCCAGTCTATTCACATGATATGTGTCAATAATGCAGATGATATCATGCTTGATGAAAAGACTATTTATAACTACATTGATGCAGGGCTTTTATCTGTAGATAACGTTGATCTTCCAAGAAAGGTCCGTTATCGTACCCGCTCACATAAGAAGCCTGTAAGAGTAGACAAGCAGTGTCATGTAGGACGCACTTACGAAGATTTTGAAGCTTATCTTGCTGCGAATCCTGATATTCCGGTAGTGGAAATGGATTCAGTAGAAGGTCGCAAAGGCGGTAAAGTCTTGTTGACCATATACTTTAGAAATAGTAGTTTAATGCTTGCTTTTATCCGTGATAACAATACCGCCAAGTCAGTTACAGAAATATTTGACTGGTTGTATGAACAGTTAGGACATGAAGTATTCACTAGCCTCTTCCAGGTGATTTTGACCGACAGAGGAAGTGAATTTACTAACCCGCTGGCAATCGAATTTAATAAGGGCAATGGTCGCAGAACACATATCTTTTATTGTGATCCACAGCGTTCTGATCAAAAAGGTGGTTGTGAAGTTACACATGAGATGATTCGTCGTGTGCTTCCGAAGAAAACCTCTTTTGATAACTTAACTCAGGATGATATCAATCTTATGATGAGTCATATCAACTCATATAACAGAAAAAAGCTGAATAACCAGTCGGCACACCAGTTGTTCAGCTTCATTAATGGCGGGGATATTCTTGACAAGTTAGGAATAAAATCCATTCCCGCTAACGAGATTAACCTTACACCTCTATTACTG
>ENA-OPCO01001818-OPCO01001818.1-human-gut-metagenome-genome-assembly--contig:-NODE-1818-length-12990-cov-3.166525_pt1 | contig 12990 bp, 10 predicted proteins | sample MGYA00241562_ERZ501475 | MGnify/ENA primary metagenome ERZ501475 (study PRJEB25962, sample SAMEA2042627) | human gut metagenome | biome: human gut; feature: human-associated habitat; material: faeces... | reverse complement strand
TGATGAAAAAGCTGTTTTTTGAAATTGAACGAGACGGTTTCTATGGAACTTATTATGAAAATCCCACAGGATCAGATTGTGCGGTCATTGGTTTATTTGGAGATGATCCAAATGATTACATGGCAAAGTGTGGGGCAAAATGGTTACATAAAAATGGAGTGAATGCTTTGTGCGTATCTCCCGGTAAGAAAAATTATAGTCATGTCAATAACCCGTTAGAAAGAATCGAGACAGCGATCAAATGGCTGCAGGCTAACGGCAATCGTAAAGTTGGCATTATGGGAATGAGTACGGCGGGGATGGATTCGCTGGTTGCAGCTTCTTATTTCCCGGATATTACCTTGACTTTTGCGCTTACAGCCAGTGATTTTGTATGGCAGGGATTTGAGCAGGGAAATAAAGATGGCTGCAAAGAATGGCCGATTCCAGAGACATCTACCCTTTCGTGGAAAGGAGAGCCGTTGCCTTACATGCCGTTTGTGTATGAACATCCGGTGTACTGGCAGAAGATTGAAGAGGAAACAAAAGGCTCCGGTGATATCGAGCGAAGCACTTGTTTGTTTATTGACTCCGAGAAGGCAAGAGAGCATACGGAAGAGGAAATGATCAAAGTCGAGAATATTAAAGGAAAACTTTTTCTTGTGGGTGCGGAGGATGATTCTTTCTGGGAAGCAGGAAAATATATCCGCCGCATGGACCAACGATTAAAAGAGCGACCTCATACTTGTGAATATGTACCGCTTGTGTATGAGCACGGGACTCATTTTGTATTGCCGGAATCCATGCTCCGTATGGCATTGCCTGTAGGACTAAAATTTGTGCTGCGGTTTATTTTTAGAGCAGCCAAAGAATATCCGAAGGAGTGTGAGGCAACGAGAAAAGATATTGACAAAAAGCTTTCTGCGGCATTAAAAGAATGGCGGGCAGAGTAGTTTTTTAGAAGCTTGACAGAGACGTGTAGCATATATTTTATTGAATTATAGGTGATAAGGTGAATACTATGAAAGGTTGTTTTTTTGATGTATTCATTATAAAATAATTATAAGGAATTGATGTTTGAGGGGAGCAATCGCCATTTTGATCAAACTTTATGTATGGGATTAAGCATTACAGATGAGGATATTGATTCTCTCTGTCAATCTATGAAGGAACAGGCGGTCAAAAATGCAAATAATGAAGTTCAGAAAGAATCTGTGAAAGAGGTGGGAAGACAGCAGCTGCGTTCTTGGGGAATTCTTATAGAGCGTGATGGCAAAGATTATCCAACAAATGCCTATGCGATTTTAACAGGGGCAGGTGCATTTCATACTGCAACACAGTGTGGTGTGTTTAAGGGGTCGACGAAAGAGGTTTTTGTGGATCGACGGGAGTATGATGGCCCAATTTGGGAACAAATAGAGCAGGCTTTTCAATATGTTCTTCGAAATATTCATTTGGGAGCGAATATTGTCGGAATATATCGACAAGATGTTTATGAAATTCCGCCAGATGCTATTCGTGAGTTGATTATTAATGCGGCTGTGCATCGAAGTTATCTGGATCATGGGAATATTCAGATCGCAATCTACGATGATCGGTTAGAAATTACTTCTCCAGGCAAGCTTCCAATGGGGCAGACTTTGGAGCGAATGAAGGAGGGATATTCACAAATTTTATCGAAATAATAGTAACAGTCCAGATAATAGTAGTTATCCCGATTGTGTGAGAGATCAGTTGGTGCTATACAATGAAATATCAGAGGAATGCCGGAGAACCGCCGGAAAACCGCCGGAGAATTGCCGAGAGGTGAGCAGGAACAAAAGATTTACCGATACGTTTTGGAAAATGCATATATCACAAGGGCACAAGTTATGACACTTCTTGATTTGAAACAACGTCGGGCTAGAGAGATTTTGTTCAATATGATAGAGGATGGTTGGTTAAGAAAGGAGGGCGCTTCAAGAAGTACGATTTACGTGCTTAATACAACAGAAAAGTAACTTTAGTATTAACATAAAGGTAAGGGCAGTCGATTCAGCAATTATGTAAAATGAAAAAAGAGAGTTGACCATAGAAAAAAGCTATGGTCAACTCTCTTTTTTTTGTATTTTGCAAAGATTCCTATGCTGCCTATAATAGCTTTGTATATGTGATGCAATGAAAGGAGAACAAGATGAGTAATTTGAAAACACCTTTTAGATACGATTATGTCGGAAGCTTTTTGAGACCTGCAAAGTTAAAGAAAGCAAGGGCAGATTATGAGGCTGGAACAATCAGTGCAGAACAGTTGAAGAGCGTAGAAGATGAGTGCATTATACAACTTGTCAACAAAATAAAAGAGCTTGGATATCATGTGATCACAGATGGAGAGTTCAGAAGAGCAACATGGCATTTGGATTTTATGTGGGGATTTCAAGGGATCGAACATAAAAAAACAGTAGATGGAAATACCACGTTTGATGCGGAAGCTGCCATGATTGACGATACCTATATGGTTGGAAAAATTTCCGTAAAGAATCACCCATTTGTTGAACAATTTAAATTTGTAAAGGCACTGGAAGATGAAAATACCGTTGCCAAACAGACAATACCATCTCCGGGACAGTTTTATGCTTATTTTACCGGAACACAGCTTTTGGAAGACACTTTGAAAATATACGGCACAGAGGAAGCATTTGCTGAGGATGTCATTAAGGCTTACGGTGAGTTTATCAAGGAACTTTATGAGGCTGGCTGCCGAAATCTGCAGTTTGATGACTGCGTATGGGGTGGCATGGTAAACCCAGAGTTAGCGGTTGAACTTACGGGCAGAAAAGGAGAGGCGTTAGAGAAATATAAGAGAATCATCCTAAAACTTAATAATGATGTTGTGGCAGAAGCACCACAGGATCTTACGATTAATACACATGTGTGTCGTGGTAATTATCACTCAACATTTTTCAGTTCAGGTGCATATGATGGTGTGGCGGATCTGTTGTTTGGGGAAGAAAATGTCAATGCCTATTACCTCGAATTTGATGATGAGAGATCTGGTGGATTTGAGCCGCTTGCAAAAATATCAGGGGACAAAAAAGTGGTTTTGGGACTCATTACCACCAAGAAACCTGATCTGGAAAATAAAAAAGCAATTGTAGAGAGAATTAAGCAGGCTGCGCAATACGTTCCATTGGATCGTTTATATCTTAGTCCACAGTGCGGATTTGCATCATGTGAGATTGGAAACAAACTCACAGAGGGAGAACAGTGGGCAAAGCTTAAGCTGGTAAAAGAAATTGCAGAAGAAGTTTGGAAATAGCAATAAGAGGGCTGTGATATCGTATCACAGCCCTCTTATTGGGATGTGGCTTCTGTGACCGGGGAAAATGCTTCTGCGTTTTTGCCGAGCAACTGGTCACGCTTAAAATTTTCCCGCAAGAGCAGGAGCTGGATCAGGACCAGTGTAATATGAAAAAGAATCGTTGTAGAAGGATAATGGTTCATTTGGTATAATTTTGATGCAGTCATCAAGAAGTTGTTCTTTGTAAATCAGTATGTAGATATGATACTGAAAGGACAACAACATTTATAATGGGGGAAATAGAGATGAAAATTGACAGAATACTTGGAATTATTATTTATCTTTTTAATCATGATAAGGTTTCAGCGAAAACTCTAGCTGAAAAATATGATGTATCGGTTCGGACGATTCAGCGTGATATGGTGAATATTGCGTCTTGTGGCATACCTATTTATTCGGATAATGGAAAAAATGGTGGTTATTCTATTTTATCAACATATAAACTGAAAAATACAAATATTAAAAATGATGAACAACAGATGATTATTAAGGCACTGGAAACTTTATCCACTTCCTATACGAATCATACATTGGATTCAATCATTGAAAAATACAATTCCATTATCGGAAAAGAAGGTGGACAAAGAATTTTTTGGGATTTTGGTGTTACAAAAGAGAATCAACAGGTTCAAAATGTTAATAAAACATTGGAACAAGCGATAACAGAGAAGAAATATATTTCTTTTCACTATAGAAATGCCAGTGGAAAAGAATCTGATCTGACAGTAGAACCTTTAGCAATACATTATAAATGGTATGCATGGTATCTTTTTGCGTATCGTGATGAAAAGGAGCAATATTATACTTTTAAGGTTGCACGAATGAAAGATGTTGAAATATTAAATAAAAAATCCATGACAGATCATGGAGATATCGAAGAGCGTATGAAAGAAAGTGAACAAAATTATTACAAAACTTGTATAAATATTGAAGTACACTTTGAAGAGCAAGAAAGTGGTTTAATACAAGAATATTTTCCGGATTGTCAAATAGAGAAAATGATGAATGGAGTGTGTAGAACTTTTATTGGTGTACCAGCAAAGGAACGATTATGGAAAGCACTTTTATTAAGTTTTGGAGACCGTGTAAAAGTAGTAGCACCAGAGGAATATAAAAGGGAATTGATTGATACGGCAAGAAATTTTTTATCTAATTACGACAGCTAGTTGTCGTAATTAAATGCTATAATTGGTGCAAAGGCAAGTGAACATAGTGACTGCCCAATACTGATGTATGCGTCTGATAACCGGTTGATCACTATGATAACGAAGTCGTAGAAGATCAAAGGGGAAATTACTTATGAAAAGAACAAAAAATAAGATGTATTATTTTATGATTTTTTTTATTAGCCAGATGGTGTCAGAATTAGGAACTTCCATGACTGGATTTGCAACTGTTATTTGGATGTATTCTAATAGTGGACAGGTGATGTCGGCGTCTTTACTGGCAATATGCAGTACAGTGCCATATCTCGTTGTAAGTCTTTTCGGTGGAGCGGTTGCTGATAAAATGAATAAGAAAAAAATCATGCTTATTTGCGATTCGATTGCAGCAACAGGTTCTGTCATTCTCTTGAGTTGTTATATTTTGGGATGTTTACAGTTATGGGTATTGTGTCTGGTAAATGTGATCAATGGATTTATGAATGCATTTCAAAATCCTGCTTCTCAAGTTACTGTCACATTATTGGTTGAGCAAAAAGATTATGCAAGAATTGGTGGGATTCAATCAACAATGGGCGCATTAGTTGGTATATTTCAGCCAGTTCTGGCAACCACCATTCTTAATACATTGGGCTTGCAATGGATTTTAATAATTGATTTGAGCACCTTCCTAGTTGCTTTTTTAGTATTACTATTTGTTGTGGAGATACCTGATGAAATTTCTTCGGGTAAACAGACATCGATTTCAGAAATATGGGATGGGTTGAAAGAAGGCATTAATTTTATAGCTGGTAATCGATCAATTTTGATGCTTTTAGTGATGTATTGCATTTTGGAATTTACAGGCGCAATTTCCTTTGATGGTATGTGCACACCACTTCTTTTAGCGAGAACAAACAATAATGAAACGATCGTGGGAATTGTTTCGTCGTTTATGGCAATAGGTTGTATCGTGGCAAGCGTCCTATTGTCTATCTTAAAGCAGCCTCATAAAAAATTGCCAGTCATGTATTTTGGCAGTTATCTATGTTTGCTTGGAATTACATTGTTTGGAATGGGAAGAAATCTCGTGTGGTGGTGTATCGTGGTATTTATTGGATGTTTTGGAAGCCCAATATATCATACATATCAGACAATTATTATAAGAGAGAAAGTTGATACAACGATGCAAGGTCGTGTTTTTTCTTTGCAAGGCATGATTACACAGGCATTAACACCATTAGGATTTTTAATGGGAGGTATGCTGGCTGATTATATTTTTGAACCATTTATGAAAAAGATGTCTTTGCATAAAAATATGATCACCTTTCTTGTTGGACGGCAGAGTGGTTCCGGAATAGGTTTAATATTTGTTATTGCAGGAGTAACAGGGACTGTCGCATTAACGATTATGAAGTGCAATCCTGCCATAAAACAGTTGGATCAATTGTAGACATGACGGTCATACACAGTTTACAGATGCAACAAAATAATATATTGACAACTGGATTCCCGGAAGGTTACTTTGTGAAAGAGATTTCTTTGATGCAGTGTTGCAGTTTATTAGTATTATGAAAAAACTTTGAGTATAAATGGTATATCAGACATGTAGATAGTCATAATAGTATTCAACTTGACAGGGCATACTTTGTCGGGGAAAATTTTGAGCAAATCTTAAACAAAAATCACATTGAATCTTAAACAATAGTTATTTAAACTAAATCTATAAGTTATTACAATAAAATTTTTGGGGGAGGAATTTTATGAAGCTATTTTGGAGATTTATTAGAACAGATATAAAAAAGTCGAAAAGAAATTTTGCATTGTTTGGTTGCACGATTTTTTTAGGGGTTATTGCAATTGTAATCTCCCTGTTATTAACGAGGACAGGAAAGCTGCTATATGCAGATACACTTTTATCAGATTATGGCAATTATGATGTTGCTTTCTGTCAAGTGAGTGATAAATTAAAGGATGTTATTGAAAAAGACAATCGTTTTTCGGAGTTGGGGTATGTTTTTGATCAGGGAAAGTATCGCTTTTTGGAAACCGGAAATAGTATTGAAGTTGGTGCGGTTAAGGATCAAAAAACAGAGGATATGTATTATGTTAATCCGGTGAAAGGAAGGTATCCGAATAAAAAAGGGGAAATATGCATAGATCGTATCACGTTAAAATCGAATGGTTTGGCGGAAAAGTTAGGACAAAAGATTCAATTGACATGCGATGATACGTCAGAAAATGTAACATATACATTGGTTGGAATTATAGAGGTTCAAAAACAGGATACAGGTGAAACATATGATACAAGGTTTTATCCGGAAGAAATGTTTTCAACCAGTAATATGAACAATGTAAATTTCCCATATGCATATATTTATCCGGAAGAAGTAAAGAATCCAAAAGGAATACATATTTTGGCGGATGTAGTAAAAAAGGAAAATTCTGCCAATGTAGTACAGTCCTATTTAGATGATTCTGATTTATTATCAGACTTACATATTACTACTGACAGGTCTTTTGGCAGAGAATGGACAATAGCGAATATACTGGGAGCAGATACGAATGGAGATAGTTTGGCAAATGTTGTTTCAAGCAGTATGGAAAATGGAAATATATCAGTCGATGGATATACAAAGTATCTTATGCCGGTATTATTGCTGTTAATTTTTACACTGGTTTTGGTGGGGATATTTGACTCGATTCGTATGGATATCCGTAGAAAGTATGATTACTATGGGACTCTGCTTCGGCTGGGAATGAATAGCAAAAAGATTGCACTGTTTTATAGTATGGAAATGTTGATTGTATTGGCAGTGACCATATTAGCAGGAATTTTTTGTGGAAAATGGGGATATGAATTTCTTATCAGCCTCGCAAATGATTTATTAAATATACATTTACTATCTGTGGTCGATTTTGATTCATTTTATATTCCGTATATTAACAAGGTGACATGGAACCCATATACCACTGCTGCTTTTGTTGTTGGTGTTAGTGTTGTCGTTGCTACAATCATCAACCTTGTGCAGTTAATTCGTATGAAACTAATACAATATGAAATGAAGAAAGTCACAAAGAAGAAAAGAAAATTTGAGTGTAAAAATCTCTATTATCTTTTAAATCATTACATGGGAATTGACAAAATCAGGTATCGTATACTGCCTAATATTATAATATGCCTTGTGCTTGTTTCGGCAGTGTTTGGATATCAATTTTTTCAATGTAAGATTGCTGACGATACAGGCAACTATGATGCTCAATTGAAAGAGGCAAGAATAAAGGGGTTTGATTACTATATGAAACAGTCACCGGTAGATGTGTATTCCGGTTATTTACAATATATGCATAATAGCGGAGTAACTACGGAGATGTTTCAAGAGTTAAAATCAAACGAGAATGTTAAAAGTGCAAAGGGGGCAATTGTAGATTATTCTACCGCTCTTGTGGTTAATAAGACGGATATGTTGTCAAATAAGCTGATGCAACAGTCAGAAGTTTCAGAAGCAATAAGTGATTCTGTGAATGATCAGATTGATGCGCTGGCAAGTGTTGAGTATTTGAAGTATCTGGGTGTAGATCTGAAAAAGAAGCAGGTGTTTCATACGCCAACCATCGGACTCTCCACTGAGGAAGTGATGTCTTTTGCAAAAAATAATCTTATTGCGGGAGAGATAGACAGAAAGAAGATAGAAACAGGAGAGGAAGTTCTGTTGATGGTCACGGATCAGGATCTGGCAAGTTACTTTAAGGTGGGGGACAAGTTACCATTGGTAGACTTTATAAGAGATAAGACGTTAGATGAGAGCACAGAATGCATGTTAGGACAGATTCCAAAAGGATACGAGAATCAAAAAAGCAGTTATAAGGTTACCGTGCAAAATGTGACAAAAGAATTTTTGTGCTTTGAAAAAATGATTCCATTGGATGCAAGGATAGGTGGAATTGTACTGGTTGATGCTGATTTGGATTCGTTTTATTTTGAGGACGATAATGGCGTGAACACTGTTAATGTTCTAACATCAACAGATGCATTTACAAAATGGAAACTTCCTAATAAAAATTATACCAGAGTAGGAGTTACACTGAAAAAATACAACGATACTGCATTAAAATCCTTTGATAAGACATGGTCAAAATATGTCAGCGAGGCTAAGTATATGGCGCAAATAGATGTGTTTAGTATACTTCGAGAAAAACAGATGATCAGCAAAAGAGTGATGGCTATTTTTTACCTGTTGCTTGCTGTGTTAATTTTGTTAAGCATTCTCAGTGCGGGCAATACGATATCCATGAATATTTTTTCCATGAAAAAAGAAAGAATGTTATTAAATGATTTGGGAATGACAAAAAGGAAAATACGACTTCTTCTTTGGATGAGATTTGGAAAAATAGGTCTTTTTGGAGGATGCATCAGTATACTGCCTGTGTGGGGGTATTCCAGAATTGCAGCATATGCAAACGACTTGATGCGGAATGCGTATGAGAATGATACATATGATGCACTCATACTTAGCAAGCCGTGGGTGGAAGCCATTCCAAAGTATGATTTATGGAATGGTAATCTTCTACAGACAGTATTGGTAAGTGTAGCAGTTTCATTACTTATTATTGGTACAATTGTTATTATCTGCACATGCGGACAAAAGGAAGGGAGGAATAAATGCGAATGAGTGCTATGATTAAGATTGAAAATGTAAGTAAGGTATATGGAAAAGGCAAAAAGAATCAGGTCCAGGCATTAAAGTCGATTGATTTAGAACTTGAACAGGGACATAATTACGCTATTATTGGGAAAAGCGGTTCAGGAAAGTCGACTTTGATGAATATGATCGGGTTACTTGATCTGCCAACAGAGGGGAAGATCTTCTTTAAGGGATCTGATATTAGCCATTATAATGCGGGGCAACAGGCGAAATATCGCAATATGGAGGTCGGGTTTGTATATCAGGATTTTAGACTGATTGACGAACTCACGGCGAAGGAAAATATTTTGCTTCCACGATTAATTGCAAAGAAAAAAATAGATATGGAATATTATCACTCTCTTATTTCCATGTTAGGATTGGAAGAAAGAGAGAAGCATTTGCCAACAGAGCTTTCAGGTGGACAAAAACAGCGTGTCGCAATCGCAAGAGCATTAATCAATGATCCGGATCTGATACTTGCAGATGAGCCAACCGGTAATGTTGATCAGGAAACTGCCGGAGAGATTATGGATATTTTTGTCCAGATGCATCAATTGAAAAAAACAGTTGTGATCGTAACGCATGATATGGATGTTGCAATGAAATGTGAAAATGTTATTAAACTATCGGATGGAATGATTTGTGAGTCATGACCAGTGATAATGGAAGCACCAGAGACGCAGGGGAAAGATTACCAGTAAATAACTAACTGGCTTTCATCTGCGTCTTTTCTGTAGTGATAATAAATACAAAAAGAAAATAACACTTTACATTATCAAAAATGAGAATATAATCAAAATAGAGAATAAAAGGAGAAGAAACTTAATAAAAACAGAAATTGCGGATGTTTTTATGAATCCTGTTCGTCAGAGAATTATTCAATAAAGTGTATTAAGGCAGGTTACATTAGTTTCATCACCTGTTGATGAAACACAAATCATAAATGAGCCAGACGCTGAGACGCAGAGCTGATCCGAAAAGAAAAATGGATTGGTTCCGCGTTTTGTTTATGATATTTGAAAGAAAAATATATGTTGAGAGTTAGTGAAAGGAGAACATAAAAATGTTTAAGGTTGCAATATTACAAAAACGTGCCATTAATGCACAAATAGATAAGAATATGGAAAGTATTATTATGGCAATGAAAGAGGCATCGGAAAATCATGCAGATATTCTTTTGCTGCCGGAATGCTTTGTTACCGGGTATGATCTGCCTATGTCGTATGAGAAAAGCATTGCAGATGATGATAAAAGCATTGCAAAAATAGCGAGAAAGCGAAAAATATAAAATAGGTGTAGTACTCACGGCATTTACAAAAGGTAATAAGCAACCGCAGAACTCAGCCTTTGTTATCAATAAATCAGGCAATATATTAATGAAATACTCAAAGGTACATACCTGTGATTTTGCCGATGAAAGAAATGTTGAATCAGGGAAGGAATTTAAGGTGTGCGATTTTGAGGGAATACAATTGGGCGTTATGATTTGTTATGACAGAGAGTATCCGGAAAGTGCAAGAATACTGATGCTAAAAGGTGCAGAAGTTATTCTTGTACCAAATGATTGTGGTTCTATGCAGCCAAGAATTCGAGCACTTTCTACAAGAGCATATGAAAATATGGTTGCAGTTGCTATGGCAAATCCGAATGGAGATAATGCTGGATGTTCTTGTGCATTTAGTCCAATTTGCTGGGACAGAAACGGAAATTGTGTTGATAACGCAGTTTTGCTGGCTGACGATAACACAGAGGGGATTTTTTATGCAGAGTTTAATATGGAAGCTATTAGAGAATACAGGAATCGGGAAATGTTAGGAAATACATTTCGTAAGGTAGAGGCATACAATCAGTTGTTAAGTAAAGAAATCAATGAACCATTTATAAGAGAGGGGCAGAATAGATAAGCCAAGAGGAGAGTATTTTATGTCATTAGGTTTAAAAAGAGGAATAGTGCAGCTTGAACCACATAATAAACAGTGGGATGAGATTGCTCTTCAAACAATCAAAACACTAAAATCCATATTAGGTGATGATGCTATTGATATACAACATATTGGAAGTACAGCAATACAGGCAATCAAAGCGAAACCGATTATTGATATTGCCGTTGGAGTGACTGATTTTGATAAAGTGATGTTACATAATGAGCACTTGCGACAGGTGGGAATATTTTATCGAGGTTCAGATGTAGAAAGCCAGCTTCTTTATGTAATGGGCGATATGGAAGGGGATACCAGGACACATCATATTCATGTTGTGAAATGGAATGGAACTGAGTGGAAAAATTATATTCATTTCAGGGATTATCTTAATGCTAATGAGAATGTGGCTTTGCAGTATCAGAAGTTAAAGGAAGAATTGGAAAGTAAGTATGCAGATGATAGGGCATCGTATACTAAGGGCAAAAAAGATATGATAGATATTATTCTTAATAACTAATGATTTTTTTTTCATGCTTGACAAAAAATGATTATGAATCTATTCTGTTAAAAAGCGATGAAGAGAGATAGTAAATATTTTGGATATTACAGAGAGGAGTTGTTTGGTGGAAAACTCTATTGAAGGAATATTGAACCAGTCTTGGAGCTGTGTACCGAGTGAAATTTTCATTAGGCTGCACTGGGAACGCCCATTACAGCGTCAGAGTATCGAAAAGCAATTTTCCGTACTTGCTAAGGTCTATATTGCGAGATATAGATGAATTAAGGTGGTAACACGAAGCTATCAGCTATCGTCCTTAAAGTAAATTTAAGGAGGGTAGCTTTTTTAATACATAAAAATAATAGAATCGGAGGAATTAATGATGAATTATGTTGTTGAGAGTTACAAAAATTATAAAGAGGAAAATCGTTTGACTACAAATAATGCAAGGAAAATTGAATTTATAACCACTACTAGAGTTCTTGATGAAGTTATTGGTGCTAAAAGCAATATATTAGACTGTGCAGCAGGAACAGGTGTTTATGCATTTTGGCTTGCAGATAAAGGGCATGATGTAACTGCTACTGACATTACACCAAGGCACATAGATGTTATCAACCAGACACTTACAACAAAAGAATACTCTATGAATACAGCGGTTTTAGATGCCACAGATATGTCCTGTTTTGCAGATGGTACATTTGATGTAGTTTTAAATATGGGACCTTTTTATCACTTGATTACAGAAGAACAGAGAGAAAAATGTTTGAAGGAATGCTTAAGGGTGTTGAAGAAAGGTGGACTCTTAATTACCGCGTATATCCCAAGATATTATGTGTTTCAATATGTTGCTACAAGAGATGTGAAATATTTAGATGGGCATTTGGCAAAACAGCTTATAGAAACTGGTGTATTAAAACATGATGATGAGAAGTGTTTTTGGACGGATACCTATTATTCATCAAAAGAAGAAATGGAATCAATTTATAGAGAACATGGTCTGGAAATTATAGATCATTTTGCACAAGATGGTTTAGCACCTCTTTTATCTCATAAGGTGGATAATTGGGAAGAAAGTCAATTTAAAACATGGTGTGATTATCATTACAGTATATGTCGTGAACAGTCAGTGCTTGGTGCAAGTAATCATGTTGTTATAATTGGGAGAAAATAATAAGATTTTGAAAGAGTAACATTTATCCTTGCACCAACATAAGTTCCTGTGTTAGGATAACATTTAAGGAAAGTACCCATGACAGGGTGGTAGCCTCCCGAGTTTATGATACCGGTTCACCGGAATACATAGGAAGGGAGGTGGCGCCGATGACAGCTTATGAGATCATTACGATTTTCATTGGGATATTAGCTTTGCTGATGTCCTTTGGTAGCTTGATTGTAGCGTTGCTTGCCTTTCTCGATAAGA
>ENA-OPCO01001784-OPCO01001784.1-human-gut-metagenome-genome-assembly--contig:-NODE-1784-length-13181-cov-3.877343_pt1 | contig 13181 bp, 15 predicted proteins | sample MGYA00241562_ERZ501475 | MGnify/ENA primary metagenome ERZ501475 (study PRJEB25962, sample SAMEA2042627) | human gut metagenome | biome: human gut; feature: human-associated habitat; material: faeces... | reverse complement strand
GGGAAGAACAGGACTTGTCCAGTTCCCTCTTGCTCGATTTAGCGAAACGGGCTGAACCGATAGGTGAAGCAGTTTCTGTTAAATCGAGGTGACAACACAAAGAAATAGCCCGCACACAGGCTTCTTCCCTCTACTGCGTTTTGCTATCAGGGCTGATTTGTCAACTGATTGTCTTTTTCAAACCGTTTGTAGGTTTGGGAATCGGCACGTTCACGAACAAAAGCTCGAATATCTACAGCCCGATAATAGGTTTTCCTTCCGATAGTGAAATAAGGAAGTTGATTATTTACTTTGTAGCGTTGAAGAGTTCGGAAAGATACTTTCAGGAGAAAAGCTAAATCCTGATTATCAAGAATCTTCTCATTATCATCTAGTACTGTATCAGTATTGATAAGAGATTTCAAATCTTGTCCGATTACGGTGAGCTTTTTGGATAGCTTTTCCATCCACTTCTCGAAGTTTTCATTGTCTATATACATTTTGCTTCATTTTTTAGTTCAACATTATTGTTTTCAATCGATTGATGAAGCAAAGTACGGTAAATGGATACAAATAAGTTAGGGGTGTAGTATATCTACTCCCCTAACAATTGTTGGTAAGTTCCTGATTTATAGATAACCTTTCTTTTTACTTTCTTCAGCAATAGCTTTGCGAAGTGTATCTAAAAATTCAGTTACTTTAGATGGCTTTCGCTTTATGACGCTTTCGTGTTTCTTGTGAACATCTCCTAATTTGATATTAAAGAGGTGTTCAAATGCTCTCCCAATTTCTGTTAATGGTGATTTTGTTCCGGCATGGGTTACTACCCTTTGTGATAGGAATAGTCCACTAATCAACTCCATGATTTCAACTAAGTTGGTATTGTCGGTCAAATAGAGTGGTGAAGGTGGAAGGCTGTTTATTCTATTTTGAAATTGGCTGGGATACTGAATTTTTAGATTCAGCAGTTCCATTTCTGCGGTAACAGTAGCCTGTACCTTTTGTATGAACAGCTTTTTAAGCGCATTTTTCCCCCTGCCCGTAAAGAGGTATTGTCTCAAGTAAAGCTATCTCGATACGGGTAGCTGCAAGAATTCGATAAGTAGTTGAATAATCATTTCCATTACTTATAGTTCTAATCTGTTCAACAAATTCGCCATAGGCTTCTTGCATTTCACTATTAGTTACTTCTTGTGAGGTTTCATAGAATAGTCTGAACATCCTCATGTTTAACAATACATTCATAAGCATAATTTTAATGGTAAGTATTATATAGAAAGACTTTACGTCTGATTTCATGCTTTTATATTACCAATAAATATCCATTATGCCAGAAAATACTAAAATCAATCTACGAATATGAATCTAAACTAAATGAGCTTCTTTCTTTAGAAAAGAATGAAGTGATTTGATAGAACTAAACACATATCCTTGATTTTCCTTTTCTAATTTCTTCATTTTTGAGAGTGAGGCTATCCATGCAGCAGATAAGCATTGTATTCCAACTTTACTACAAGCGGTAATATCGGAAAATTCATCTCCAACATATACCATTTCTGCTGGTTGGATATTATATTTTGACATTAGTTCTGCCATTGATTCCGCTTTTGTGTTTCTATCTGGAGATCCGATTGAAATACTGTCAAAAAGAGCTTCCATTTCAAAATGGTGAAGCGTAATATCACAACTCCTTTGACCTTTACCTGTTATTAAAGATACAATAATTGAGTTCTTCTTCAATTCTGTTATCAATTCTCTTATCCCCGCAAATGGTTGAATGTAGACTGTGTGCATTTCTTTGTATTTCACATAAAAATCAATCAGAGCTTTTTCCCAATCTTCTGAAACGACCTCTTTAATCATTCCCTCTTCATTAAGTCCGAATGTTTTCACAATATCATCTTTTGACAATATTTTTGATGCATAGGGAGATACTGCCTGCTTAAAGGCTTCGATACACATTGGGATTGTATCGGCAATTGTACCATCCAAATCAAAAGCGACCAATTTTATCATAGTTTCTTAGTTTGATTGATTTGACGTATCACTTTACATGGATTTCCAACAGCTAAACTATTTGCCGGAATATCTTTTGTAACAACACTACCTGCTCCAATTACACTACCGTACCCAATTGTTATTCCGGGAAGGATTATTACACCTCCACCAATCCAGCATCCATCCTCAATTGTAATAGGCAAAGCGTAAGTGCGGCGAACTCGTTTTATTCCATCTTCTGTTTCAACAGGCGCTAGCCGTTCATCTAAATCAATAGGGTGAGTTGCTGTATAAAGCTGAACATTAGGGGCAATAAGAACATTACTTCCGATAGTGATTTTATTACAATCCACAAAGGTACAACCGGTATTTACAGTAACATTATCCCCTATATGTATATTGCAGCCATAATCACAGATAAACGGACTGGCAACCGAAACTTTCATTCCGATACTACCTAGCATCTTTTTTAGCAAGCTGTGTTTTTCTTCTTTATCCTCATAAGGTAATGAATTATATTTCATCAATAACTTATGTGTTCGGGTCTTTAAATCCAAGAAAACTTGATTATGACAATCATACCATTCACCAGCTAGACATTTTTCCATTTCTGTTTTCATAATTGTTACGTTTATAAGATTGAAACTATTTCGATTATATCTTTTCTTTTAGATGATTTTTCAGGTGGTTGTTTTACATAACCTAATGAAATAATTGCCACAGGGTACATATTGGAAGATAAATGAAGATTATCCTTTAGCATATCTGGATCGAAATTACATACCCAGCAGCTACCTAATCCTTGTTCTGCTGCGGCTAAACAAATATGTTCAGTCGCTATTGCTGCATCAATATCTGCATGGTTCTTATTGTCTGATTTTCTCACCCAAGAAATTGAATTATCAGCACAAACTACAATATAGAGTGGAGCTTCGGTAAACCATTCACGTGGATAAGATTGTTGAATCAGTAGTTTGGGCTTATTGCTTTTTACGACAAAAAAGTGCCAAGGTTGATAGTTTACAGCAGAAGGAGCAAAAGGGGCACATTCTAAAATGTAGTCGAGTTTTTCTTGCTCAATCATATCAGAAGAATAGTTTCTTGCTGAATAACGTTGTTTTGATAGTTCTAAAAAGTTCATAAGTAATCTAATTTTGATTTGTGGCAAAGTTATACCTATTTTATTTCAAATATAGGTATATATTTTCGCTATATTGGTATAATTCCGCTTTATGTGTTATATTTGAGGTATGAAAAAAGAAAATCTTCATCAACCATTTGAGATCAGCTTTAACGAGCATAATGAATCGTTATTAACTGAGCATGAGCATACTTTTTTTGAACTAGTCTACATCTTAACAGGAACAGGTATTCAATGGATTAACAATAATATGTTCCCATATCATGATGGACACTTGTTCTTGATAACTCCAAATGATTCTCATTCCTTTGAGATTCACACAACTACAAAATTCATTAATATCAAGTTTAATGACATCTATATACATTCAGCCATATTTGGTTCAGAGAATATTCAGAGATTAGAATTTATTTTGCAACATGCAAATCATCAACCGGGTTGCATCCTTAGAAATAAGGTGGATAAGTTATTAGTGAAACCAATGATTGAAGCAATTATTCGGGAGTATGTAAATAGGAATCTGTATAGTAAAGAGATTATCACGCAGTTGATAAATACTATAATTATTGTTGTGGCAAGAAATATAGCTATGTTTTTACCTCAACAAGTCGATGAATGTTCAGATGATAAGTCTCTCGATATTCTTCAATATATTCAAGCAAATATCTATCAAACAGGTAAAATTAGAGCAAAAGAAATCAGTCGGCATTTTGGTATATCTGAAAGTTACTTGGGACGTTATATAAAAAAGCACACCAACGAAACAATGCAGCAATACATATTAAGCTATAAACTAAAATTGGTCGAAAGCAGATTGTTACATAGTCAAATGAGAATAAATGAGATTGCCGAAGAACTAGGATTTACCGATGAAAGCCATTTGAGTAAATTTTTTAAAAAAAACAAAGGCTGTAGTCCTTCAAGTTTCAGAAAAAGTAATAAGACAATATGATGCGTATCTATTCTTAATCTAATATATTTCAACGATAACATATATACTACTTATCTGTTTTCTTATTTCAATAAGAAGCCAGCAATAGTCAAATTCCACCACTTCCAGACAGTTTTTAAAACGTCTCTTGATTCTTCTTTCATTTGCCGATGAAAATAGAATCAACACGTTTTATAAACCATTTAAAATTAAAAGTATGGAAGTAGTAACCATTGAAAAGAGAACCTTTTCGTATGTCTGCGAACGGTTCACCGAGTTTGCCAAACGAATAGAAAGTTTGTGCAGCACTCATACCCAGAAAGTAGAAAACTGGCAGGATAGTCAGGAAGTGTGCCTGTTGTTAGGCTTTAGTAAGCGAACGCTGCAATATTACCGAAGCAGTGGACGGCTGGCTTATTCTCAAATCGGCAGCAAGATTTATTATAAGTCTTCCGATATTGAAAGAATTATTGCGGACAGTGAAACACAAAATCAATCATCCAAACAAACCACGTCTTATGAAAAGAACTAAAGAAGATTACCCGTCCTTCAACCTGTTTTCTATTGTCGGCACATGGGAAAGCGTTAATCTGAATCCTACGGTTATCATCTACCGGAACGATAAAGAGTATCTTCTTTCTATTATATATGTATCGGAAACCACCAAACAGGCTTCGCTCGCTACTTATGAAATCCAGTATTCCAAAATGCGAAGATATTGAAAAGATGGTTATTAGGTTAAATTTATTAGGTATTTCTTGAAAAGTTATGCCAAGTTGGTAACAAGTTGGCAAATGCTCCGGCACTATTGGATGAACTTTGCAGCAAATTAAAATGATAACTGTAATATGGAAGTAATAACAATGGATAGCAAGGTGTATAAAGACCTTGTCGGGAAAATTCAACGAATTGCCGACTTCGTGGCAAAGGCACAGGTTATGCCCAAAGAGGAAAATGAGGTGTGGCTGGATAGTAATCAGGTGGCGGATGCCCTGAATATAAGTACACGCACATTACAACGATTGAGAAACGAAAACCTGATAAGTTACTCTATGCTGAGAGGGCGGTGTCTTTATAAACTTTCGGAAATAGAACGGGGACTGAATGAACGCATCATCAAATGCAAACCACAGGATAGGGAGAATTTTCGGAGGAATTATTTCTTGAATGATAACGAGAACGAATAAAGAGGATATTCTTCTGCTAACGGATAAGGGGTTGGCGGTTTTCAAGTATTATATCCCTTTCTCTTTTAAACTCGGACGTAATTTCTTAAATCCGCTGTACAAAGATAGCAAGGCTTCGTGTAATGTGTATTTTGACCGGAGAAACGGAATGTACAAAATGAAGGATTTCGGAAATGATGATTATTCGGGGGACTGTTTTGCGTTGGTCGGCAAGCTAAACGGACTGAATTGTAAAGAACCTAAAGACTTTGTGCAAATACTGGCTATCATTCGGGATATGCACTTGGGCTTATCTGACAAGTCCGAAATGAGAATTTCCTCTACTACATCTGTTCCGGTGATTGCGGAAGTTACACATGTACCGAAAAGGAAGAAAGCAAGGCCTTATACGTTGGCGCAAAAGAGCTTTACGGCTGCGGAACTTGCCTTTTGGGGAGAAAGTGGTATCACGCAAGAGGTGCTGAAATTGTTCCAGGTGGTTTCGTTGAAGAAGTTCAGCAGCGAGAATAACGAAGGGAAACCGTTCAGCATTGTGGCGACGGATAAAGAACCGGTATTCGGATATACTGCAAAGCAATATGTGAAGGTGTACCGCCCGCACTCGGAGATGCGCTTTTTATATGCGGGGGATTTTGGGGAGAATTACTGCTTTGGGCTGGAACAGTTGCCTGCTAAGGGGGATTTGCTCTTTATTACAGGCGGTGAGAAGGACGTGATGAGCCTGACGGTTCATGGGTTCCATGCTATCTGCTTCAATTCGGAAACGGTGACTATTCCCGTGGGGATTATTCATAGACTCTCTTTCCGGTTCAAACATATTGTCCTGCTCTATGATGTGGATAAGGCGGGGCTGGACAGTTCGGCAAAACAAGAACTGGCGTTGAAGAACTACGGGGTGAAACGATTGTTGCTGCCACTGGAGGGAACGAAGGTGGAAAAAGATATTTCGGACTTTTTCCGTTTGGGAAACAGTCGGGAGGATTTGATTAAACTATTTCTGGATTATCTGGATACAATATACAGCGAAACTATGTCTGCTCTGAAATCTTGTGAGGTGGATTTTAATAATCCGCCACCCGTGGCACAAATGGTTGTGTCGGTGAATGATGTGCCGTTAGGCACGCAAGGGAATATCCTCTGTATTACCGGTGGTGAGGGAACCGGAAAAAGTAATTATGTGACGGCATTGATAGCCGGTGCCATCGGACAATCCGACAATAATAAGGATAAGGTGATGGATACGTTGGGGGTGTCGGTTTGTGAAAACAGCAAGCGGAAGGCGATTCTGTTCTATGATACGGAACAGTCGGAGGTGCAGACGTACAAGAACATTACAAACCTTTTAAGGTGTTGCGGACGGGAAACGATGCCGGAATACCTGAAAGTGTATTGCCTGACGGGAATGAGCCGGAAAGAACGCTTGCAGGCGATTATCCAAAGCATGGATAAGTTTCATTATCAGTTCCGAGGGATTCACATGGTGGTGATCGACGGGATTGCGGATTTGATAAAGGGTGCGAATGATGAAACGGAAAGTATTGCCGTGGTGGAGGAATTGTACCGGCTGACGGGGATTTACAATACTTGTATCGTTACTATCCTGCATTTTATTCCTTCGGGGCTGAAGTTGCGCGGGCATCTGGGTAGTGAGTTGCAACGAAAGGCGGCGGCTATCCTCTCGATAGAGAAAGATACTGATCCGTCGGTGTCGGTGGTGAAGGCGCTGAAGGTGCGTGACGGTAGCCCGCTGGATGTGCCTATCATGCAGTTTGCATGGGATAAAGATGTCAGGATGCACGTGTATCTGGGGGAAAAGCCGAAAGAGGAAAAGGAGAAGCGGAAAGAGGATGAACTCGTGGCGGTGGCACGGGATATTTTCGGACGGCAGGACTTTATTACTTATGTGGATTTAGCGGAACAGATTCAAGCGATACTGGACGTGAAGGAACGCACGGCGAAAAGTTATATCAAGTTCATGCGGGAGAAGGAAATCATACGGAAAGACCCGTCGAACCAGAGTTATTATATCATCGGGAACTTAAAACAGGCGGGATTATGATACCATTGGATAAAGAAACATTCGAGGCGTATATGGAACGGTTGCTCGAACAAGTGGAAAGGGTTGTAGGCACACTGGACAAGAAGAACAAGAAGCCGCAAAATTACCTGAACGGGGAACGGCTGTACGATAACCAGGATGTTTGCCTGTTGCTGAACATCAGCAAACAGACGTTGCAACGGTATAGGGATAATGGACTGAAATATCACACGATCCTGCATAAGACGTATTATAGGGAGAAGGACTTGCACGAGTTTATACGGAGGTATTTCGATGGAGAGAATGTAGGGAAAGGCAAAACGAAGGAATGTAAGGAAGATGAACGTACAGAGGATGGTATGTTGTCCGATGATGAGAACGAAGTAACAGAAGATATTTAGGTTGTTATAATTTCCATTTAAGCAGATTTAGCCGATAACCTGACGTTGTGTGTAGCACGTACTGTCGTGATGATAGGACGGGATATTTTTTCAAAATTTCGGCAGTAATAAGATAATACTGCCGAAATTTTGATGTATAGCCCAATCAAGTAGTTTTGATAAATATGACAGCTTAATGTTTGAAAATTATATAATTCGATTTATTAATATGTTTGCTATGAGTAAAAATAATCTTATATTTGCATGTACCTCAATAGCATGATTGTCAATGGCACTTTATAACAAGAAGACAAATATTGCTATGTTACATAACTAATAATAAAGAGAAGGTCTATTTTAATTCGCTTTCTTGCAAACAACAATATAACATGAATAATTTATTAACAACATTATCATTCTCCATATATTTTAATAAAGGAGTTTATGCCTTACTATTAGGATCTGGAATTTCTCGTTCAGCAGGAATACCAACAGGTTGGAATATTGTAACGGATCTTATACACAAACTTGCGGTGCAATATGGAACGAGTAACATTGATAATCCTGAAAAATGGTTTGAAGAACAATATGGTGAATCCCCCAATTATTCGACAATCTTATCTAAGTTAGTCCATACTCAAACAGAACGGGTTAATTTACTAAAACCGTATTTTGAACCAAATGAAGAAGAAATAGAAAACCACTTGAAAGAACCGACAAAAGCACATAGGGCTATTGCACAATTGGCAAAAGATGGTTATATAAAATTAGTATTAACAACTAATTTTGACCGATTATTAGAGAAAGCATTAGAGGACGTTGGTATTATTCCACAAGTAATTTGCCATTCTGATGATATAGATGGTGCAATCCCACTTGTACATGCAGGATTTACAATCGTAAAAATAAATGGCGACTATATTGATTGCAGATTTCTAAATACCGAAGATGAACTTGCTGATTATCCTGATAAATTAAAAGACTATGTGTTACGTATAGTAAACGAATTTGGGGTTATTACATGTGGTTGGTCTGGAGAATGGGATAAGGGCTTGGTAAATATTATCCGAAGTTCAGAAAATCGAAGATATGAAAGCTATTTTACGTATTGCAATAAATGCGAGAATACTTTGAAAGAGTTAGCCACGTTCCGTTGTGGAAATGTATTGGCTATTGAAAATGCCGATTCTTTTTTTACAGAACTGGCGGAAAGAGTTATGGCTTTATCCTCTTTAGAGGGGAATCATCCTCTGAGTAAGGATATTGCAGTTGAAAGATTAAAAAGATATATTGTTAAATCAGAAAAGATTATTCTGTATAATGATTTGTTTGAAAATGAGGCAGAAAGAGCTTGTAATAAAATTATACAGTATTATAATTTCCCGCTTAATTCTCAAACATTTAACGAATGTTTAAAACGTCATTTAAATGCTATTGATACATTACTTCCGATGTGTATCACTGCAGTTCGTTGGTCAAAACCAGTTCATGAACAAGCTATATTCGATATGTTAACTCGTTTTGTTGAATTTCCCATAAAATGTGGAGGTAGTTACCAGTCGGAAACAGTTAAATTGCACTATCTTTCCGGATTATTACTAATGTATGTAGTAGGTATTTCATGTATCAAATATGATAAGTATTCTTTTTTGAATAAAATACTGCACATATCTGCACGTAATTCAATTCATGATGATAAAGTTAATATTACAGGAATCATTCATCCTTGTATTTTTGATAGGGACATTGCAAATAACTTTATTGGACACGGAAATAAATATACGCCTATAAGCACATTAATTCATAATAAGATTAGGAGCTTATTTAATTCTATATTAAGAGAAGACTTGGATTTTGATATAACATTTGATATTTTTGAATATTTATATTCACTGAATTACCTGTATCTAAACGGAGAAGAATTTGGGAGAGTATGGGTACCGTGGGGAGAATATAAATGGAGAGCTATAAATTACACGAGAATGACGAATGACCCATTTAATAGCTTTTTCGCTGAAGCTGATAAATTGCGAGATAACTGGTTACCCCTAAAAGGGAATATGTTTGACGGGAAATACTCAACTTATACAGAAACAAAACAAAAGGTTGACGAATTTCTTAAAAAAATATATTTGCATTAATTTTTATAGTATCATTTTGTAAAAACAACAATAAGAATATGAGTGAAATATCTGAATTAAAGATACTCCGGGAAAGTGAAGACCGAATTGAATTTAAAGAGGCTAAAAAGAATTATCCTTTTGCCGGAGGAAGTCATAGTGACCCAACTGAACGCAGGCGTTGTGTATTAGGCTACGTGGTAGCATTAGCCAATGAGGGCGGTGGACGACTTGTTTTAGGTATGGCTGACAAACTTCCACATGAGGTTGTTGGAACAGACTTCGCCAATGGTAAAACCGGTGCTTTAGAGGATGAAATTTATAATCGGTTAAGCATTAGAGTAAAAACGGAGGAATTGTTTGAAAATGAGAAGAGAGTACTTATCATAAACATTCCATCCCGTCCAATAGGTAAATTATTAAAGTTTGAAGGCGTTCCTTTAATGAGAACCGGAGAAAGTTTGCGGGAAATGTCAGACCAAGAAATTTTTAAAATATTATCAGAGCAGGAACCTGACTTCTCTGCTAAAATCTGTGATGCTTTAAAAATTGAGGATTTGGATAAAGATGCCATAAATCTTTTGAAACAGAAATACGCAGAAAAACAAAATAACAAGTCATTCCTTACTTTACCCGATGAACAGATTCTATCAGACCTTGAATTATTGAAAGACGGGAAACTTAATTATGCTGCTTTGATTCTGTTAGGCAAGAAAGAAAGCATAAAAAAGTATCTGCCACAATGTAATATTGTTATTGAATATCGGCTCAATCATTCCATGATTCCTTATACAGCAAGAGTGGAATATCAAGAGCCTTTATTTATCGGAATAGATAAAGTCTGGTCATATATAAACCAACCGGCAAGCAATCCATTATTGCATATCAGTGAAGGTCCATATATTTATGATGTACCTTCCTTTAATGAAGAAGTTATCAGAGAGGCTATTTTAAACGCTGTTGCCCATCGCAGCTATCAAACACAGAGTGATATTGTTATAAAACAATATCCTGATGAAATTACAATATCTAATGCAGGAGGTTTTCCTATCGGAGTAGATATAAATAACATCTTAACTGTGAATAGTATCCCAAGAAGCAAAAGACTAACAGAAATCCTTCAAAAGACGGGATTAGTTGAGCGTTCAGGACAAGGGGTGGATAAGATGTTCTATTATTGTATAATGGAAAGTAAACCACTACCCGATTATTCAAAAACAGATGCTTATCAGGTCAATTTGACCTTTCAGGCAGCCATTCAGGATAAGGCTTTTTTATTCTTTATGAAAGAAGTACAAGAAAGTAGGGCTGAAAAACTGAATGTTTTTGATTTGCTTACATTGGACAAAATACGTAAAGGTATTAATGATAGTTTAGACCCCAATATCATTGAAAAGTTAAGAAAAGAACAGCTTATTACAGTAAATGAGGGAACTACTTATTCATTAGCGGATAAATACAAGCAATTTATTCCTCGTAAGGAAAGTATTAAAGGAGTCACCTCACAACAATTGCAGAAAGTCAATGAGTGTTTTAAAACTCACGATAGCATAAGTAAAAGTACACTTATGGAAACTTTTAATGGAGTACTCACAGAAAAACAAGTGAGGAATCTTATTAGCAGGATGGAGCAATCCGGAATCATTAAAAGGATAGGTGTCGGTAAAGCTACTAAATACATTAAGGATTGGGACAAATTTAAGAAATATATATAATAGGGCTGTATTTTTCTTTTTAGGGCTGTATTTTTTAAGATACGAATAGAAATTCCTGTATTTCAATCTGTTATGTTTTGATGTCTAATTGGGCTGCAAAAAAGAAATAGAGGGCTAAACAAAATAGGAACTAGTAACTTTTTACTTTAAATAGTAGCTTTGAGTAATAGCCGCCATCACTTCGTACATGAAGCATGGCGGCTATTTTTAGTTATAACTTAAAGCCTTTGGGCTTGTTGGTATAGGCGGTGTCTGGGTCGTCCTTATTGCCGGGCTTGGGGATAAGTCGGTGCGAGAGGGATGCTGTTCAACGGACTGCTGTTCGGCGGGCGGTTGTTGTGCGGATTGTTGTTGGAAAGCATCGACAAATACTCCGGTTCCGCTCGACGGGTCGAGGAAACAGGACGGGGCAATTCCGTAGTTGCCCAATTCGGAAGCAAGAACTGATACAATGTCCTGCGGCGTGTAGAACGCCGTCAGGACAGAGTTTTTCAAACTGGAAAAGTAACGCTTGTATTCCGCTTCGTCTTTTGAATGGCTGCGGATGACGCTGTGGAGTTGGGAAACAAATGGGAACAACTCGCGGTCGCTCTTTGTCCAACGGGCAACGTCGGCAAGGCTGGAATAGGGGGCACAGAACGATGTGTGTAAACTACGGCGGCTGCAAAAACATGTTGGATTGCCGATGAATAAAGGGGTTGAATCAATTTCCATAAAATGGGAGAAACAAAACGATGCGTTACATTGCTTGGCATTTGAGTTACATTCCAGTATTATTTGAACAGTTTGAATACTATGGGAGTAACTTTGAGCTAATATGATGGAGTAAATAGCCATTGAATTACTAATAAAGACCAGCTAGGGGACTACTTGTAGCCTATTTCTGTGCATTGAGCAGAGGTAGGCTACATTTATATTCAAGCATTTGAGAAACTGTTTAAATAGGTTGGTTATTGGTATTGGCCGGCAATCTGCATTGGAAAGTTTGATTTGATGATGATTTGTTAAAAACATAGTTGGGGATACTGTTGGGGATACAGTTGGGGATACCGGATTTTGCACGATAGGTATCGTATTTTAAAAGTTGGGGATACCTTTTCGGGACATTTTTAAGTGTGTTCGAATATACATAACGCCCAAGTTAATACCCTTTTTGCTGCTTTTTTGCGTTTTAACAGGGGGATAATACCAAATTTTTTATGATTATTTGAGATATAAACATGAGATAAATCGCTGATTTATAGTGTGTATGTTGGATGAAATATGTATTTTAGCGGTGAAAAAGTGTGTGTGGATTAAAGATTGTACTCATGATAATTGATATATCTATAATTAAGTGGAATGATATGGAAACTCTTCCAGAAGAGCATAAACCTGTTTTATTGCTATGGTTTGATGATAAGTATAATGAGGTCCATGGCTCTTCTGCTATGTATGATAAAGATGATAGAGGCTTTATTGATTCTGATGCTTTTGATATTCCTCGTGTTTTTGATAATGCATTAGCTTGGGCTGAATATCCTCAATTGGTATTGTTTTAAATCACTTAAAGAAGAATCAAGCATACAGAAAGATGCGAATTCGTGGGACTTTTTTGAACTAAATTTTAGTCCCACGATTTATCCACCAATAATATGGGATCAATGAATAAATCTGAGGGATGAAATTACAAATTCTTATCTTTGCCTTCAA
>ENA-OPCO01001747-OPCO01001747.1-human-gut-metagenome-genome-assembly--contig:-NODE-1747-length-13435-cov-2.121151_pt1 | contig 13435 bp, 10 predicted proteins | sample MGYA00241562_ERZ501475 | MGnify/ENA primary metagenome ERZ501475 (study PRJEB25962, sample SAMEA2042627) | human gut metagenome | biome: human gut; feature: human-associated habitat; material: faeces... | reverse complement strand
GTAAGATGCGGATTCGAGTGTGCAGGTATAAAAACGCAGGCGTACGGGCTACGCTGAGGCTTTTATACCTGTGCAATCGGATTTGCAGACAAGTGAGTGGTATAGTTATTTCGAAAACGGTGTACTAACCTTTGTTGTGTTATGCAGCTCTATATCAGATAACTGTTCCGCAGAGATTTCTTTGATTATTAAATAGTTACATACATCTAATATTATAACGGATTGAAAGGGAGATGCAACTGATTCCTGCAAAATTTCTAAAAGTGTAAAATTTTTGTGTTGCTGAGAACGGAGTGAACAGTAACAAATTTTTGCAGTTTTTTTATAAATTTTATAATTATATTAGAAATTAGACAAATTTCTCTCACATTTATAGGTTATGATATTTACATCTTAAGGAAATGACGTACCTTAAGAGAAAATCTTTCCTTTCCCTAAAAAGTGTAAAATGAACGTGAATCACCGCTTAGCCGACAAGATCGACGGAGAAGCGGTGATTTTATTATGTCACTGAAGCAGGATTCTTTCTTATAAACCTCTGTAACGATTAAGACAGGCATAAATTTCCTGAATACGGGGAGTAGCGTAACCACAGGAAATTTTTTGATTCTCCGTAAAGAAGGACAGACCATGTAAAGAGAGATTTTTCCAGAGAAACTGCACAATCTCAGGCAGGGTACGTCTGCCGTCTGCCAGATGTTCAACTGCATATTTCAGCAGGAGACCTAAGGCAGCGGTCTGTTCTGCGTCAATAAGCTGTTCTGTATAGCGGAGATCAATCTCCTGTCTGCCGAGAGAGAAGCCATCTGTTCCGGAGATTCTGGTTTTCAGGCGCTCAGGTTTTGCGGCACCGGAATCGGAATGATTTCCACGACTGTTATGTCTGAGGCGCTTAGAAGATTCGGCAGGTCTGCTCATAATGCGATGGCTGTGCGGAAGCTGAAAATCAGTAACTGAAACAGCAGGCAGAGGATATTGGCTGCATAATTTTTTGACAGAAGCTGTAATATCTTTTGGAACGTAATTGTCCATCTGGATAATTGTATCTGCAATATGAAAGAATGCCCCGGAACTTCCGGCAACAAGAATTGTAGAAATCCCTGCTTTTTTATAAAGATCTTCTGCACGCTCCAGAAACGGAGTGATCGGCTCTTTCTCACGCTGAATAACCTGTTGCATGAAAGCATCACGAACCATGAAGTTAGTTGCGGAGGTGTCTTCGTCAAGAAGAAAAAGGTGGCTTCCGGCTTCCATGCTTTCTACGATACCGGCTGCCTGGGAAGTGCTTCCACTGGCATCCAGTGTAGAGAAACAGCGGGTATCTTTCTTGTTTGGAAGATCATTTATAAACATGGAAATATCCACATCCTTGATAAAACGGCCATCTTCTGAACGCAGTTTGACAGCAGTTGCATCTGTGATCACGTATTCACGTCCATCTCCGGGGATATGATTGTATACACCAAGTTCAAGTGCATTCAGAAGCGTGGATTTGCCATGATATCCACCGCCTACGATCAGAGTGATTCCCTTTGGAATCCCCATGCCTGTGATTTTTCCTTTATGGGGAAGATTTATGGAAATGCGCAGACTGTCCGGAGAAGTAAAGGGAACGGAAGCTTTCATAGGGCGGGAGGAAATACCGCTTTCTCTTGGGAGGATGGAGCCGTCGGCTATGAATGCGCAGAGATTTTTTGCGGGCAGCGTCTGACGGATAAATTCCTGATCCTCTGCAAGCTCTATATAATTCTGTAATTCCTTTGCATTAAGGCTGGAATAGAAAAAGGATTTTTGAATGCATACAGGCAGAAAATCAAAAAGGATTTTCTCCAGTTCAGTGGCATTGATCGTGCGGCCATTAGCAGGGAAGCCCACAAAAAAGCGGGCGGTTATGCCTTTTTCTGTTATTTCACAGGCTGTCCGGGAAAGAATCTCCTGACCACAATGACTGACAGTGAGCAGGCCGCTTTTGCCGGAGCCTTTTGCACGAAAGCTGTACTGACTGACCTGTTTTTCAAACTGACGTGTAAGATAGTCGCAAAGAGTAGTCCCGGTAAGTGTATCTTTATAATATTCGACGGGAAATCCGGCATCTCTGTGTGAAATCTGAATGCTGATATGAGAGGGAGAAGCAAAAGGATCTCCCTGCACATGGTCGATGGACAGAATATAATTTCCAAAATGATACAGACCTTTCAGCCCTTTATATGCCGGATAACTTTTGCGGTTTATGGAACGAAGCTGCTGACGCAGTTCCTCTGAATTTTTCATGACAGAACCTCCTGGTATTGCAGATATTTTTATAATAATCCTCGCAAATAATGAATTTGAGAGGAGAAACATTAACCTGCCATCAACTATAGCGGAAATGAATCATAATGTCCACTGACAAATAAATATTAATCATATGGAAAATTTTCAGAGGATGTTTTATAATGAAAAACAGGTAATTGTTCAATATCATTACATAATAGCGAACTGATGAATAGTTACCGTTATCAAAGCAATACTATGAATGACAGTCATAAAGAAAGGCGGAACAGTAAATGGAACGTAGAAATGCATGGCTTTCTTATACAGAAGCAGAAGAAAAAGAACTGGAGCAGGTTGCAAAAGCGTATCGCAATTTTCTTAATGTGGGAAAAACAGAGCGTGAATGTGTGACGCAGATCATCAGAGAAGCACGGGCAGCAGGTTATGAATCTCTGGAAGAGAAGACTGCGAAGGGTGAGAAACTGAAAGCAGGAGATAAAGTTTATACAGTCGGAATGAAGAAGATCATTGCACTGTTTCATATCGGACAGGATGATATTTCTGAGGGAATGAATATTCTGGGAGCACACATTGATTCTCCACGTCTTGATGTCAAACAGAATCCATTATATGAGGATACGGATCTTGCATATCTGGATACCCATTATTATGGCGGTGTTAAGAAATACCAGTGGGTGACTCTTCCCCTGGCAATCCATGGCGTAGTGGTAAAGAAAGACGGAAGTACAGCAGAAGTAAATATCGGTGAGGATGAGGATGATCCGATCGTATATATCACAGACCTTCTGATCCATCTTGCAGGAAAGCAGATGCAGAAAAAAGCGGCAGAAGTGATCGAGGGAGAGAATCTGGACATCCTGATCGGCAGCAGACCACTGAAAGATCTGGAAGATGATAAGAAGAAAGAGGCAGTAAAACAGAATGTACTGAATATCCTTAAAGAGAAGTATGATATGGAAGAGGAAGATTTTCTTTCCGCAGAGCTGGAGATCGTACCGGCAGGAAAGGCAAGAGAGTGTGGTCTGGACAGAAGTATGATCGCTGCTTATGGACAGGATGACAGAGTGTGCGCATATACTTCTCTGCTTGCAATGCTTGGGATGGACACCCCGAAACACACTTCCTGCTGTCTGTTTACTGATAAAGAAGAGATTGGAAGCGTAGGTGCAACCGGTATGCAGTCACGTTTCTTTGAGAACGCAGTGGCTGAACTTCTGGATGCAATGGGATGCTACAGTGATCTGAGATTGAGAAGAACTCTGAAGAATTCCAGTATGCTTTCCTCTGATGTAAGTGCTGGTTATGATCCGGCTTATGGGGAGGCATTTGAGAAAAAGAATGCAGCTTATCTTGGAAGAGGTATCGTATTAAATAAATTTACCGGAGCAAGAGGTAAATCCGGCTCGAATGATGCAAATGCAGAATATGTGGCAAGAGTCAGAAATATTTTTGACAGCCATGAAGTTGCGTTCCAGACAGCTGAGCTTGGTAAAGTTGATGTAGGCGGAGGCGGAACAATCGCTTATATCGCAGCACTTTATGGAATGGAAGTCATTGACAGCGGTGTGGCAGTGCTCAGTATGCATGCACCATGGGAAGTGACAAGTAAGGCAGATATTTACGAAGCTAAGAAAGCATATAAGGCATTTCTGCTGGAAGCATAAAAAGTCAGGCAGATGCGGAATAAAAATATGAAGAAATCGTGGAAGCTGTATCGTTTCTGATAACAGAGACTTGCAGATTCCGCAGATAAGGGCAGAGCTTTTGGAAAACTGAAGCGCTGCCCTTTTAACATATAAGTGAGGTTATGATTGTAAAAGGTATTTCTGATATCTTACGAAAGACAGGTTGCGATTCTGTAAGATCTGGATTGGAGCAGGATATTTAATAGACGGGAGGGAAAGATGGAGGAAGCGCTGATCAGAGTAAAAGATTTGTGTAAAATATATAATCCCGGCGAGAATGAAGTACGGGCGCTGGATCATATTAATCTGGAAATTAATAAGGGTGAGTTTGTTGCTATTATCGGACAGTCAGGTTCGGGAAAGTCTACATTTATGAATATGCTGGGTTGTCTGGATGTGCCTACATCCGGCGAATATTTTCTGAATGGAACTGATGTGTCCACAATGGAAGACAATGAACTCTCAGAAGTCAGAAACCGGGAGATCGGATTTATTTTTCAGGGATTTAATCTGATCTCAAATCTGACTGCAATTGAAAATGTGGAACTACCGCTGGTTTACAGAGGGGTAGACAGAAAAACGAGACATAAGCTGGCAGTAGAGTCACTGACCATGGTAGGGCTTGAGAAACGTATGGATCACAGACCAAATGAAATGTCAGGAGGACAGCAGCAGAGGGTGGCTATTGCAAGAGCAATCGCGGCCCAGCCACCGGTGATCCTGGCAGATGAACCTACAGGAAATCTGGATTCTGCATCCAGTAAGGAGATTCTTCAGATTCTTAAAAGTATGCACGAGCAGGGAAAAACGGTCATATTGATCACACATGATAATGGGATTGCTGCTCAGGCAAGGCGTGTAGTCAGAATTATGGATGGAAAGATAGAGTCAGATTTTATCAATAAAAACTATGGGAAAGAAGAATATATAAAAAACCAGCTGGATGCATAAATCCGGTTACAGGGAGACAGATATTATGAAAAAAAAGAAAAGTAAAAAGAAAATTATTATTGGAGCAGCAGCTGTTCTTGTTGTTGCCGGCGGAGTTACAGTAGCAGGTCAGAGGAATTCCACAGAAAATCAGATCCCGCAGGTTCAGGTGGTAATTGCAGAGAAGGGTGATGTTGAGGAAATTGTAGATGCTACAGGAACAGTGGGAAGTGAAGAGGAGAAGACCTATTATTCTCCTGTAAATGCAGAGCTGAAAACGGTTTCTTTTGCCCAGGGAGATGTGGTGAAAAAGGGAACAAAACTGATCGAGTTTAATACAGAGGATCTGGAGAAAGATAATCGGAAAGCAGAACTGAATCTGAAATCAACAAAGTATGATACAAAGGATACAAGAAATAAATCTGACAAAGCAGAGAAGAAGCAGAAGGATGCCAAAAAGAATGTTCAGGAGCTTGAGAAGAAAATAAAGGATAAAAAAGCTTATGTCTCGTCTCTGAAATCACAGATTTCAGCGGCAGCAGCAGCGGCACAGCGTGAAGCGGCAGCTCAGGCATCCGCACAGGCAGCAGCTCAGGCTCAGGCACAGCAGCAGGAAGCTCAGGCAAAAGCCCAGGCAGAGGCAAAGAAACAGGAGGAAATCCAGAGTAAATATCAGGCCGCACTTTATACATACAAGACGGAGACTCTTCCGCAGTACCAGCAGCAGCTCTCAGATCTGAATGCACAGTATAATCAGGCACAAAGCGATTATAATCAGGCAGACACCACATATCAGATGGCATTTGCAACATGGCAGGCAGACCCTTCAGATGAGAATACACAGGCTCTGGATAATGCGGAGGCTGCAAGAACACAGGCACAGCTCGCAATGCAGCAGGCACAGCAGACTTATAATGATCTTAAGCAGCAGACACCGAAAATGCCGGTACTTTCTGATTTCACAGAAAGCAGTGCAGATTACTCATGGGGAATTTCAGACGGTTCAGATGCAGATGACAGTGATGGGGAAGATTCTTCCTCCTCCGGATATGATTACAGTGGAAGTGATGGCGGGACAGTAACTGCGGATACTTCTGCTCTGGAAAGTGCGCTTGAGACAGCAAGCGATGAACTTGCAGAGCTTCAGTCAGATCTGGCTTCTGAGAAAACTATCGCAGAGGCAGATTCCACAAGCCTGACAAAAGAAGAAAAAGAGAAACTGAAAGTAACAGATAATCTTTCCGAACTGGACGCAAAATCAGCCGAGGAGCTGGTGAAGGAAGGAAAGAAAGGAATCACCGCAGAATTTAACGGAATCATATCCAAGGCAGATATTAAGCAGGGAGCAGCAGTTACTCAGGGTATGGAACTGTTTACTATTGAGAATACAGACAAGGCAAGTGTGGATGTGACTCTCTCTAAATATGATTATAATACAGTGAAAGAGGGGCAGTCTGTTGAGATTACCTTGGGGGATAATACTTATCAGGGTACTGTAACAAAAATGAGTCATATTGCGGTGCAGAATGAAAAAGGAACGCCGGTCATTTCAGCAACAGTAAGCATTGATGATCCGGATGAAGATATTTTCCTGGGAGTAGATGCAAAGGTTAAGATTTATGCGGCTTCTGCGAAAAATGTGGTGACTCTTCCTGTGGAAGTGGTCAATATCGGAAAAGAAGGCTCCTTCTGCTATGTGATAGAAGATGGACTGGTGACAAAGAGAAATATTACCACAGGAATCAGCTCAGAGGATTATGTGGAAATTACGGACGGAATCAAAGAAGGAGAAGAAGTAATCGCAGATCTGGGTGATTACACAGAGGGAATGGAAGTACAGGCAGTTCCTGAACAGACAGGAGAGGATGCTGATGAGTAATCTGTATGAATATATCAAGATGGCAGTCCATAATATTATGGCAAATAAGGGACGTTCTTTTCTGACTATGCTTGGCATTATCATTGGCATTGCTTCTGTAATTGCCATTGTATCTGTGGGTGAAGGAACCAAGAACCAGATGAACAGTGAAATTGATGATATCGGCGGCGGGCAGATTGCCATCAGTGTCAGCGATGAGGCACAGACAGATGAGGAGTGGATCACTGCGGATGATGTGGAAGCAATCCGGGCGGTAGACGGTATAGAAGGAGTAAATGTTTCGGATTCATTCAGTGGAGAAACTACCACAGGTAAGGGAAATTTTTCTCTTATGCTGACGGGTGAGGGACCGGATGCAAAGCTGTTAAATAATGCCACCATGAAGCATGGAGTATATTTCGGGGAAAATGAAGTTCAGGAAGCAAAAAATGTCTGTGTGCTTTCCGATGCAGATGCAAAAAGACTCTTTGGCACAGATGATGTGGTTGGAATGACTGTAGATGTCAATTGTTATGGACTGACCAAAAGTCTTCGTATCTGCGGGGTGACAACCCAGAAAGAAAATGGAACCTTTGTCAGTTATACTTATGAGGGAATGCCGGTGACTATTAATGTTCCCTATACTACAATGAATGAATTCACCGGTGTATCCGATTACTTTTTCTCAGTAACAATGCAGGCAGATAAGAGCTTAAACAGTCAGGATGTTGCTGACAAAGTGGTAAAACTGATGGAAAAAAGACATCAGTGTGCAGGAAAAGATTACTTTCAGGTACAGAGCTTTCAGGATATTATGAGCTCTATGAATCAGATGCTGGATATGGTGACTGCTTTTATCTCCTTTGTGGCGGGAATTTCCCTTCTGGTTGGCGGTATCGGCGTTATGAATATTATGCTGGTTTCCGTAACAGAACGTACCAGAGAGATTGGTATCCGTAAGTCACTGGGAGCGAAAACCTCTTCTATTATGATGCAGTTTCTGGCAGAGGCGGCAATTCTGACGGTGATTGGAGGGGTGATAGGAATTGTTCTGGGTGTGATTGGCGGATATGTGATCTGTTCAATCATAAGCAGCAGTATGGGAATGTCCATCACTCCGGGAATCAGCCTGAGTACAATTATGGCGGCAACTTTGTTTTCCTGTGCAGTAGGAGTATTCTTTGGAATTTATCCTGCGAAGAAAGCAGCAAAACTGAGCCCGATCGAGGCTTTGCGGCGGAATTAATGAAAACAGGACTGCGATGGTATTTTGGTGTACCTGTGTACTGATATCATTACAGAATAGTTGTAAATTGTTATAATTTTGCGAATCAAAAGAAAAAAATAAAAAATTCAAAAAAAGTGTTGACAAATGCTCCAGTATAGAGTAGAATACTCATTGTTGTGAGGGACACGAGATAAGAACTTCACAAGGATGTGCGTTTAGCTCAGCTGGATAGAGCGTTTGGCTACGGACCAAAAGGTCGGGGGTTCGAATCCTCTAACGCACGGACGGTAACCGTCTTGGTGAAAACCAGGACGGTTTTTTCGTATGCAGAATGAAAAATAAAACAAGCGGCCTTTTGGTCAGCAGCCAGACGGCCGCACTTTTTGAAAAAATCATGGGGAAACAACTTGTACGCTCATTGACACAAGTGAGATACATCTCCTATAATAAAGCCAAATTTAAGATCTCGAAAGGGGACAAGTTATGGCTAAGTTAGTAATTGATGCGAACAGAAAGCTTTCAAAAATCAATAAGGAAATCCAGGGACAGTTTTCGGAGCATCTGGGAAGATGTATTTATGAAGGACTCTATGTAGGAGAAAATTCCGATATTCCGAACGTGAACGGAATGCGTACCGATGTTGTTGAAGCACTGAAAAATATCAAAGTTCCGGTACTGCGCTGGCCGGGCGGATGTTTTGCAGATGAATATCACTGGAAAGACGGTATCGGACCGAAAGAAAGCCGCAAAAAAATGATCAACACCAACTGGGGCGGTGTTGTCGAGGACAACAGCTTCGGTACCCACGAGTTTTTTGAACTCTGCCATCAGATCGGATGTGAAACCTATATCAACGGAAATATGGGAAGCGGTACTGTACAGGAGATGTCGGAGTGGGTTGAATATATGACATTTGACGGGGTATCTCCGATGGCAGACCTTCGTGCGGAAAATGGCCACGAAAAGCCGTGGACCGTCGATTTCTTTGGCATCGGCAATGAGAACTGGGGCTGCGGCGGAAATATGAATCCGGAATTCTACGGAAATATGTACCGCAGATATCAGACCTTTGTGCGTGATTACGATGGAAACAAAAAGATCCGGAAGATTGCCTGCGGCGCCAATTCGGATGATTATGAGTGGACGCAGGAAGTGATGAAAGCATGCTTCCGCAGAATCTCCCCACAGCAGCATGGCATGATGGATGGCCTGTCGCTTCATTACTATACGGTGCCGGAAACCTGGGATCACAAGGGAAGTGCAACGGAGTTTGCGGAAAAAGACTGGTATAAGACCATGAAAAAGACGATGTACATGGAAGAGCTGATCCGCCGCCACAGCGCCATTATGGATCAGTATGACCCGGACAAAAAGGTCGGCATGATCGTGGATGAGTGGGGTACCTGGTATGATGTAGAGCCTGGAACAAATCCGGGATTTCTGTATCAGCAGAATACCATGCGTGACGCACTGGTCGCAGGTATCAACCTGAATCTTTTCAACAAACACAGCGACCGTGTCAAGATGGCAAATATCGCACAGATGGTCAATGTTCTGCAGTCGATGATCCTGACCGAGGGTGAAAAAATGGTCAAAACTCCGACGTATCATGTTTTCGATCTGTATCAGGTACATCAGGAAAATGATCTTCTGGCAAGCTCTCTGGAAACGGAGCAGGTTGGTCTGGAAGACGAATACATGGTTCCGAATCTGACGGAATCTGTTTCGGTAGATGCAGACGGTGTACTTCATATCACGATGACGAATGTGGATCTGGAGAAAGCATATCCGGTAGAGGCGGTACTTCTCGGAAAAGAAGCCGGCGAGATCAAAGCCGAGATCGTAACCGGCCATATGCAGGATAAAAACACCTTTGAAGAGCCGGAGACGGTTGGCGTTCAGGGCTTTGACGGTGTGCAGGCAACAAAAGAGGGAATTTCCTTTACCATTCCGGCGTGCAGTGTGCTTCATATCGCCGTAAAATAGGAAAACCATAAAAACCAGAAGATATCTGGGATGAAAAAAGATTCGGTTCCGGAGGAGTTTGATGGACGGAAATACCAGGATCTGTAAAAAATGCCTGCTTCGTGAGATGGACGAGGCAGGCTTTTTTCAGAATATGTACGATTATATTGCAAGAATTCCGGCGGACGATAAAGCGCCGGAGGAGGAATACGAGCGGCGGCTTTCGATCTGTAAGGAGTGTGAAAAGCTGCTGTCCGGCATGTGCCGCATGTGCGGCTGCTACGTGGAGATGCGGGCAGCGATTGCACTGCGGGACTGCCCGGGGAAAAAGTGGCAGCAAAAGAGAAACCCCGCACAGCGGATCCGGTGAAAACAACGGATCTGTTGTGCGGGGTTTTGAGAATCAGCGAAGTCGGTAAGATCAGTTGGGACTTGTTTGCGTCTCCGTTGCGACTTTCGGATCCTTGAAATAGCGGGACAGCTTCGGCACGGAGATGAACAGCGTCAGAAACTCAGCGACCGGAATTGACAGCCACACACCGTTGGTGCCAAGCACGAGCGGCAGAAGCAGCGCGGAAAGAACGATAAAGACGAAGGTTCGCAAAAAGGAAATCAAAGCAGAGGTCTTTCCGTCTGACAGTGCCGTAAAAATGCCGGAGGCGACGATATTCGTACCGCAGAACAGATAGGCGATGGAGAACAGGTAACCGCCGTGGCGGGTCAGTTCAAAGCCATAGGTGCCTTTCTGCATGAAAACGGCGGAAATGACCGGAGAACCGAAGGCAGCCGCAAGTGCGATGATCACAGAGCTTACCACAACGAAGCGGATACTGATGCGGTAAAGCCGGATCAGCCGCTGTTTGTTCCGGCTGCCGTAGTTGAAGCTGAACACAGGTGCAACGCCGATACTGTAGCCGAGGTACAGCGCAACAAAGAGAAACTGTCCGTACAGAATCGCCGTGATGGCGGCAACACCGATTTCGCCCTCAAATTTCAGCATCAGCATGTTGAAAAGGTAAGTGACAACGGCTGCGGAAAGATTGCTGACCATCTCGGAGGAACCGTTGAAGCAGCTTGTGGAGAGCAGGCCTTTGGAAAATTCCGGACGGGTGAAGCGAAGGCCTTTGCGGGCAAAGGTAAAGTATAAAATGCCGGCAACGGCTGGGATACACTGGCCAAGGCCGGTGGCAAGGGCCGCTCCCGCAACACCAAGATGGAGCGGAACGACAAACAGATAGTCCAGAAGCATGTTGATAATGCCGGCGGACACCGTAAGGGAAAGTCCGAGTCCCGGGCGTCCTGCCGTTACAAAGAAGGACTGGAACAGCGCCTGGAGAAGACAGACCGGGGCAAAGGAAAGGATCGTCCGCAGATAGGCGGTACCGTAATCCATCAGCACCGGCGTTGCACCGAGCAGACTGCAGATCTGGCGGCAAAACAGGTTGCCGAGCACTGCGCCCAGAATACCGATGATCAGTGTGGTAAGGGTAAGGGCAGAAAAGTTACGGTTGGCTTCCTCCTGTTTTCCCTGTCCGATCTTTGCAGCGACGACGGCGCTGCCTCCGGTACCGAACATGATGCCGACGGCAAGAAGAATGCTGACGGCAGGATAGACGATATTGGCGGCGGAAAGCGCCATGCTGTCCACGTACTGTGCGATGAAAAAGCCATCCACAATACTGTAGAGAGACATAAAGATCATCATGATGATCGATGGAAACGCAAACTTCAGCAGAGAGCGGAAGTTGAAATCCTTGGCGAGTGACTGGCTCATAATCAAAAACCTCCTTTTTATGTGTGAAAAGCCTTTTTCAGACACGCTTTAGATGGGAAAGATTTCTTGTGAAAATTTGAATCGTTTGCTATTATAAAGGATAGGGCAACCCTATAGTCAAGTGCAAAAAAGGTGAAAAACAGGAAAAATTCCGAGAGCACATATTCAGGAAAAGGAGTCAGAAATGGGAAAACAGGAGTATTTAAGCGCGGGGCGATTTGCAGCGCTGGTAGGCACGACAAAGGAAACGCTCTTCCATTATGATGAGATTGGGCTGTTCGTACCAAAAAGAAGAGGGACAAACGGCTACCGGTATTATGCGATGGATCAGATGGAAACGTTTGATGTGATCGGAATGCTGCGGGAGCTGGGCATGCCGCTGGCAGAGATTCGAAATTATCTGGAACAGCGAAGTCCTGAAAAATTCGGAGTACTGCTGGAACAGGAGGAGAAGGTGGTGCGCGAAAAAATGCAGCGGCTCCGCGAGATGCAGCGCTGGATTGGGGAAAAGAAGCGGTTTCTGGCACAGGCATCGGCGGAATGCCGTGAGGCGTTTGAAAAAGATCCCTTCTGTCCTGTGGGGATCCATACCCTTCCATTGCAGTATCTTGTCACAAACCACAGCGAGTCAGCGGATAATCTGGCAGTCAATCAGAAAATCGGAGAGCTCTATGCTTACTGCGGGCAATACGGAAATCGAAGTTCGTATAATGTGGGGTTTGTTCAGAAACGGGAAACACTGGAAACGGGGAATTTTCTGGATTACCGTGATTTCTATCTGATTTTTGATCGTGTGCCGGCGAAAGTGCGATACACGGTTCGGCCGGAGGGAGAGTATCTTTGCTATTATTATAAAGGACCATGGCAGGGAATTGAAGCGGCGTACCGGAAGCTGTTCCGGTATGCCACGGAACAGAGAATTTTGCTGGACGACCGCTTTTATGAGGAATATATGGTGGACGCGCTGACCAGTCAGGAAATGGAACAGTATATTACGAGAATCGCCGTAAAAATTTTAAGATAGACAGGTAGGAGGGGAAAAAACAAGATTTTCACAAACTTTTTTCATTCTCCTCTTGACCATGACGCAACGTCACCCATTATAGTGAGGGTACAACAAGTTGAATTGACATAAAACTGAGACGATAAACACACCAAAAAGGAGAAAAAGCATGAAAGTATTAGTAACAGGCGGAGCCGGATTTATCGGCGGAAACTTCGTACATCACATGGTAAACAAATACCCGGATTATCAGATCGTAAACCTGGACCTGCTGACCTATGCAGGAAACCTGGAGACTCTGAAACCGGTTGAGGACAAACCGAACTACAAATTTGTAAAAGGTGATATCGCAGACGAAGCTTTCATCATGGATCTGTTTGAAAAAGAGAAATTTGACGTTGTTGTCAATTTCGCAGCATGTAGACCGTTCCATCGAGGATCCGGGCATCTTTGTTCAGACCAACGTAATGGGAACCCGTGTACTGCTGGATGCTTCCAGAAAATTCGGCGTAAAGAGATATCATCAGGTATCTACCGATGAGGTTTACGGAGACCTTCCGCTGGATCGCCCGGACCTGTTCTTTACAGAGAATACCCCGATCCACACCTCCAGCCCGTACTCTGCATCCAAAGCAAGCGCAGACCTGTTTGTACTGGCTTACCACAGAACCTTCGGTACCCCGGTTACCGTTTCCAGATGCTCCAACAACTACGGCCC
>ENA-OPCO01001728-OPCO01001728.1-human-gut-metagenome-genome-assembly--contig:-NODE-1728-length-13502-cov-7.086636_pt1 | contig 13502 bp, 21 predicted proteins | sample MGYA00241562_ERZ501475 | MGnify/ENA primary metagenome ERZ501475 (study PRJEB25962, sample SAMEA2042627) | human gut metagenome | biome: human gut; feature: human-associated habitat; material: faeces... | reverse complement strand
GACTTACAGAAGAAGGAAGACCTTTCTGATGTTAAAATAGAATTTACAGATGTGGAGATTTATGAGTTGTTTAAAGGGTATTCTCAAGACACTAGAGACGATATACAAGCCAATTACAAAGGCAATTTATTAAATTATAGCAAACTAAAGGAAGAAACAAAGAAGGAAATATTTGAAAGAATACTCGTAATTGAATATGGTAAATATGATCCAGTAGTAATAATTGATGACATTATAGAAATTTAATTATTAAAAGAATGTAGTATTTCGATAATTTAAAAATATCAGGGGGAGATTAAATGCAAGATATGTATTCTTATGTTGAAGGGAAACTCTATAATTTTAAATCTATGAAAGTAGAGCTTAATTCTTACAAGATAGATTTAGAATATTTAAATAAGGATTATGAAGGTTGTAGGGGAAAATCATACTCTGGTATAACATCAAAGACAAATAGCCTTTATAGTTCAGTAGAAAATGAATTAATCAGAAAAGAAAAAAGGAAAGAAAGACTGCAGCTTAAGATCATTGAAAAAGAAAGAGAAATCAGAAAAATAGAAAATGCACTTGCTTTATTAGATGATGAAGAATTGCAGCTGGTTGAGCTTAGATATTTCTCAGATAGAATAAAGCCATTAAGTTGGTTAGCTATAGGTAAAGAGATGCTAACCAGTGGTAAAAGATGCAGATATCTTAGAGATAGAGTGTTATTTAAACTATCAAATGTGATTTAAAAACCTATCAAAACCTAACATTAAATTAGAATATAAAGAAGCTATGTAATTTTGTTGCATAATTCGACCTGTTTTTGTACTATTTAGGATAGAAAGGGGTGAATTATATGTTACATAGATTAAATATAGTTATGAAAGATGAAAGTGTGTTAAATGTACAAATCAATATTAATGTTGATAAGGCTAGAGCTTCTGAACTTTTAAATGGACAAATAAGTCAAAATCCAAATGGGAAAATTGAGTTCCAGGCTTATAATAATGAAACAATAACTTTAGATATAAAAGATATTTCTCATATTATAGTAATATAAAGATGTATTAATAATACTTGTAAAAATATTATATTTAAAGGGTTGAAAGGGTCTAATTAACATTAGGCTCTTTTTTCATTTAAGAAAGGATATTTATTCTTCTGAAAAAGATAAACTAGGATAGAGATATATATTATGAAAATGGGATAGAACACTTGAAAAAGACAAAATAAAAAAGAGCTTATACTACTGAAGCTCTTTAAATTAATATCATTAATCAAAATAGACACAACCATATTAGCGGCTACCACACAGACAGCTTATGTTAAAAAAAATCACACACTAATATGGGTTTACATGTCTAATAATATTATATTCATCTTATACGGAAATGATACCATATTTAGTATTAAAAATCAATAATTATTTACTAAAACTTTTTCTTGGAAATAATTCGATAATATTTAATTTAGGCGTAATTAAATTAGTATATAAACTATTATTATATTCATAATATGTATATAAAGCGTTTGCTACATAATCTGCAGCCTGTACTATATAAGCATTACCAGCATCAGAATCAAGATCTATAATTTTTAAATCGAGGTTATATCTACATTCGTAATTTAAATAAATCGTTATATACTCTTTAAGTGAATTAATTGATGAAACTTTTGTAGTTTTTTTATCATAAATTACATTTATTTTAGTCCCAGTATCTTCTTTAGTAATTAATTTTGCAATTAGTAGTTTCATAATATAATTATATAAAATATTTTTATCTTTTAATAAATTTTCTTCCACATGATTTAAGTCTATAACTATATAAGATATACTTAAATTTTTCTTTATTATACTTTCCAAAATATGGTATTTAACACAAGGATATGCATCTTTGGCTTTTATCTCATTAGCATGTATATTCAGTTGAGGGAACTTATTTTTAGCTAATCCTAACTTCCTTTTCATTATATTATGTAAAGATTTGGCCTCCTTAGTATCTATACAAGCTATGACAAAATATCTACCAGAGGATCCTAAATTTCCAGATTCATCAAATATAATACATCTTTCATTTTTATACATATTAATCACCTCCTTACGCAATAAATAATATAGAATGAATTTTATTTATGCAATAAGATATTACAGAATAATTTTAATAAAAATATATTATGCAGAATTATGTATAATTTGGGGACACTTTAGGGAGGGTTAGGGATAGTTTAGGGACACTTTAGGGATATCTTAGGGATAGTTTTAGGGATAGTAAAATGGCTTGTTTTCAATGTTTAGGGATAGTAGGGATAGTTTTTACAACTTATTTTAAAAAAAATTAAATAGAGTATTTAAATAGATATATAGACTATAGATTATTATAAGTAGTTTTTCATGATAAAAAGGCTGTTTTAGGCTGGTTGTGTTGTTATTGTGTTGTTTTGCTATAGAAATAAGAAAAGACCAAGCAATAAAGCCTAGTCTTTTCAACGCGTTTAGTAATCATATGTAAAAAAATGGTGCCGATGACGGGATATTATAGATTGATTTTTACAGGCATTCATTAGGAATTATAACAGCTTATAAATGTGTATTTTCCAACGTTATTATTTTATTAAGAATTTTTTAGTATTATTAGTTTGTGTATTCATTGTGTTGTTATTGTGTTGTTGATGTGTTGTAAGTAGTTTTTTTAGGATATATATAATTATAAAAATAAAAAAATAAAAAAAGTTTATAGTAAAAAGTGTCCCTACTATCCCTATCCATTGATATTACTAGGATTAGGTGTCCCTAAAACCCTCCCTAAGAACTATCCCTACTATCCCTAAACCCTCCCTAAATAAAAAAGAAGCCTAAATATTAGACTTCTACGAATAAATTATTAATTTTATCAACTGCTTCTATTTTCTCGCCCTTCATAACGTGAGTATATATATTCATTGTGGTTTGTATATCTGCATGGCCCATTAGATGCTGAACAGTCTTTGGAGCGACTCCAGCTTCAAACAATCTAGTTGCATATGTATGTCTTAGAGCATGAAATTTCATTGGCTCAATATCAAGCTTCTTTAATATGCTTTTTAAATTCCTTCCAGGCTTTTTATCATCTATAATATTACCAAGTTTATTACATAGAACATAATTATTATTGCTATAAGCTTCACCAGCATATAAAATTAATTGATTTTGTTCCTTTTTATATTTTTTTAGCTTATTAATTATATTTACTGGAACAGATATAGTCCTACTTGAATTTTTAGTTTTAGGAGTTTGTTCTATTACTTCATATCTAACTATTTTATCACCTTCATATATTGGTACTCTTTGAATACTTCTATTGACTGTTAATTCATTATTCTTAAAATCTATATCGCACCATTTAAGGCCCAGAAGCTCACCAAGTCGTAAACCTGTACCAAGTGCAACTATAAATAATAATTCTAGTTCATGGCCTTTTATAGCTGCTAAAAACTTAGTTTGTTCTTCATGAGTTAATACTTTTATTTCTTTATCATTATCTATTTTAGGCAGTGTAACAAGTTTACACCAGTTTTTTAATATATATCCTTGTCTTTCAGCTTCACCAAGACAGGTTTTAAGATTAGTATTAAGCTGCTTAATTGTTGTTGGTGTAACTCCCTGGTCCAGTAGATTTTTATAATGTCGTTGTAAGTGAGTAGTTCTTAAATCGCATAATTTAATTTTACCTAAGTTGGTATTAAGAATATAATTTTTATAGATGCCGTGATATCTATCAAAGCTTTTAGGTTTTAGATCTTGCTTTCTATAATCAAATAACCAAGTATAAAACCAGTCCTGAATAGTTATATTTTCTTCATTTAGAACACCCATAGACATTTTTCTTTTATAATCTTCTAGCTTTTCTTTTACTTCCTTTTGTGTCTTTCCGTAAAATTGCTTTCTATCTGGTTTACCATCTGGTTTAAAACCTATCATGATTGAAGTTCTCCAGCCCTTCTGTACACCTTTTACTTTATAAGGCAATATAGTACCTTCACCATTGGCACGTTTACCCATGATTACTCACCTTCTTTATTTGAGTATTTATATTTTATATATTTAGTAAATTCCTCTAACTCTTTAATAGCTTCTTTGGGTAAATTTTGGGTATTTTCTACTATGTTTTTATATGGTTTATAAGTATTCTTATAAATATTTTCTATAAATTTTATTGATTCTTTAGTTTCTTTTGAGAAATTTTCATCTTTACACATATTAGTTTTACAAATATAATTGTCACTTAATAAAAGTTCGTTTATACGTTGTTTAATTAGATTCGAAGTATTGTTTTGTATTTTACTTATAGTATTATTAAAAACCTCAATGCTTTTATTAAGTTTATCATTTTCCTTTTCTCCCATTAAATCCATTGGGTTAATTCCTAAAGCTTCACTTATATCACACAATGTATTTATACTTGGAGTTCGCTCTCCTCTTTCATATCTACCAATACTAATAACAGGTATATCGCATAATTCACTTAGTTCTTTCTGACTTAATTTATTTTTTTTCCTAGCTAATTTAATAGCTTCACCTATTTTTTTGCTATCCAAAATTATCACCTCTTTATAATTTAATTATATATGGAAAATATCCAAATGGAAATAAAAATATACTTAAATTTAAAAAATATCCAAAAAAATATTGAAATATATCTAAAAAGATACTAAAATAAAAAGTATAAAGTTAAAAATATCCAATTAGATATGAAAGGGGTGTAATTATGGGTTTAAATTTAAAAATAGCTAGAATTAAAAAAAGTTTAAGTCAAAAAGAATTAGCTAAATTGGCAGGTATATCACCAGCAACAGTTAGTAAAGCAGAAAATGGGAAAATAAATCTTAGAATAGATACAATAAAAAAAATTTCTAAAGTATTAGATATACCAGTAACAGAGTTATTCTTTGATGAAAATGAATAGGAACGGAGGGGAATATTATGGATAAAAAAATAATCACAGTAAAAGAAATGTCAAAAAAATATGGCTTTGGAATGAATTACGCATATCAATTAGCTAATGCAGAAGGCTTCCCTATGATTAAGACAGGGAGAAAAATAAATATATTAGCTGATAAAGTTGATGAATGGTTAGAAAAGAATATTGGAAAACAATTTTAAGGTAGGTGGTTGCTTTGTTAAATATATTCAATACAGTTAAAGACAAAAAACTGCTTCCAGTAGTACCTATATTTAATAATGCTAACTTTCCAAGTGTTCCATGGAAATCTGAGATAAATCATATAGACACTATAGACAAATTAGAGCGACAAGGCGAATATTTCGACTATAAAAATAAAAATAACGAAGCTAAAAAAGGAAAAATAACTGGAGCTTCATTATTAACAGGTGAAAAAAGTGGGGTTATGGTTTTAGATCTCGACAGAAATCATGGCACTGGAGAAGTTGACGGAGTTATAAACTATAAAAAATTAGTTGATAGCTTAAATCTATCTGAAGAAGATAAGAAAAAAGCATTTAATACTTTTACAGTTAAAACTCCTAATGGTGGTTTACATTTATATTTTAAATATAGAGAAGGTTTAAAAAGTGATAGCAATAATAAACTATCAATAGATTTAAAAACATCTGGAGGGCTTATTGTAGCACCTGGAAGTATTAGAAAGATGAAAGACGAATCATATAAAACTTATACAGTTTATAAAGATGTAGAAATACAGGAGATACCAGAAGGATTATTTAACGAGCTTCTTAAATACTTTGGAAAAGTAAAACCAGCAGCTAAAAACAATAAGATAAAAACGATAAAGTCAGCATCTAATAATCACTATACTGTAAAGAACGAAGGCGAAAGAGATGCAGCTTTATTCAAATATCTATGTAGCATGATTGATTACAAGTTTTTCAAGCATGAGAAAAATTTATTAGAATTAGCTAAAATGTATAATCAATGCTATATCAATCCACCTTTTGATGAAAATACTGTAATACAAAAAGTAAAACAAGCTATTGCATATGTAAAAAAACCTTATTGTAGTAGCACTGGAAAGGTAGTGAATGGTTCATTAGTTAAATACATACTTAATAATAATGACTGTTATGTAAAGGGAAATATGTTTTATATATACGATAAAAACGAGGGGATATATAAATATAAAGATAGTAACGATTTATTGAAGATGTATTATGACAATATAGTTATAGATGAAGATATAGATCCAGCAAAAGCAAAAAAATTTTCTGATACTATAATGGGTTTAGGTGATAGATATACAGATACTTTTACATATGAAAATAGATATATAGCTTGCGAAAATGGGATAATAGATAGTCTTAATAATGAGTTATTAGAGTTTAATCCTAAGTATAAATTAGACTGTAAATTTAATGGTTCTTATATGAAGAATAGACAGGAATATAAAGATAAATTTAATCAATCACACTTTAAAAAATTTTTAAATGATTTATTAGACAAAAGTACAATAAGCACATTACAGGAAGCCTGGGGGACTATCTTATGTCCTAATAGTTCAAAGGTTCAACAATGTTTTATCTATATAGGACTAGGTTCTAATGGAAAATCAAGTTTATTTGATATCCAAGAAGCTTTATTAAAAGATGCTGATAAATCTATTTGTGGTATTAGTTTAGGGGCCTTTGGTGATGATTTTATATTAAGTATGGCGGAAGGCAAAAGAATGAATGTAGTTCGAGATGATGCCTTTGAATATAAAATATCAGGACTTTTTAAAAGTTGTGTATGTGGAGAGGAAGTAACTGTTAATAAAAAACATAAGGACTATGTAAGAATTAAGTTTAATTTGTCATGGTTTTATGGATTAAATACAATGCCGATCACTTCTGATAAAAGTTTTGGTTTTTACCGTAGACCAATACTTATTCCTTTTAATAATAGATTTGGGAGTAAAAAAGATGTATTAGAAGGTAAAGCAGACAAGGTAGCTATTCCAGGAGTAGTAGAAGATATTATTAATAATGAAATGGATATAGTATTTAACTGGGCATATGAAGGTCTACAAAGGTTGATATTAAATAACTGGAAAATAACTCAAAGTCAAGAAGCTTTAAATAAAATGGAAGAATACAAAGAGGAGTCAGATACTGCTTATGCTTTCTATAAACATAAATTAATAAAATCTATAGGAAGTAAAATATCAGCTTCTGCACTATATAAAGATTATGAGGAATATTGTACGATTGAAAGATTAAAGCCAATGAATCCAACTCAATTTGGTCGACAATTAAAATCACTGGGACACGATAAGTTTAAAAGTTGTGGAAACATGTATTTTAAAGATTTGGATTATATTAAACTCATAGAAATAGATGATAATGAAATGCCATTTTAAAATAAAAACACCAAGCAAATAGTGCAAGGTGTAAGCATGAAAATTAAACTTTTGGAAACACATAAATTCAACTCTATAGTTATATTATAACATTTTTGAATGTTGAAATAAAGTGTTTTCAATGGTTTAATGATGTTTTTAAGGGAGGCTCATTTTGAATAAAGTAATAGTAATTCCAAATTTAACAAAAGAACAATTTATAAATATGTTAATTTTAGAGGCACTAAAATGCCAGGATTACTTGGACGAAATAAACTCAAGGGATGTAAAAATTATTACAAGAAAAAATCTATTAGAAACATTAATTATTAATTATGAAACAGAAAAGTAGTCATTAGAAGAATATTTGTTGAGGGGGAGGATTGTTATGACTAGAGAAGATATAGAAAAAGAATTAGATATCATAAATCAAAGAATTAACAACGCAGATGAATATTTTAAAAATAAACCATATAATCCTAATATTGATAATACAAGAGAATGGAAATTATTAAAAAGTTTAATAAATAGAGGCGTGCAATTACAAGATGTATTAAATACTATGGAGGGTAGATAATGACACTAAGAACGGAAGAATATTGCATATTATATGACACTAGAGAACAGGATATATTAATTCCTAATGTTTTAGCTCATAAAGGTATATTAACAAAGAGAGAAAAGATAGATACTGGAGATTACAGGATAATATATAAAGACGGTTATATGCCACCAGTGACCGTTGAACGAAAGGCTTGTATAGATGAACTTATAGGAAATATATTAGATAACAGAAAAGATGAGAGCGGTAATAACAGATTTGTTAGAGAGATCTTAAGAGCTAAAGAAGAAGGATTAAAATTTTACTTGTTAATACAAGATAAAGATTATTATAAGAAGCTTATAACAGGTAGATATTTAAGTAGAGTAAATAAAAATGCTATATCTGGCATGATTATGAGTTTAACTGCTAAATATCCATGGGTCCATATTGTAGCTTGCGATAGAGAGATTAGTCCAAGCATGGTCCATAAAATACTTTACTATGAATTAAGAGAGAAATTAAAATAAATTACATAGTTATTACATTTGAGCTTCTGCTATAGAGTGGGAGCTTTTATGTAAATCTATCTTATTGAATATCCTAAAAATAGGTTATTTAAAAGTTGAATATCCTAAAATTGATATAAGGTAGAATAGTACCTATTGAATATCGTTATTCAAAGACATTTATTTTATCATGTTGTGAACTATCACGAGGTGAACATTCATATGGTGAGTATTCAAATATCATGGCATGAGTATTGAAAATATATATGGTGAATATTTAACTATCATATGGTGAATGTTAAAGTATCACGAAATGATTACTATAATTACTAGATATAAATCCTATTTAAAATTACTATATATAAAACCTACTTACAAAAGTATGTAAGCAAACAACTTTCTTTCTTATTTCATTTAAAACCAATAAAAAAAGACCTATATTCTTATAAGTCTTTATTAGGTGTATATTTTATAAAATCTTCTGGACTACATTCTAATTCATTACAGATCTTGTCTATTGCTTCAACTGGTAAGTGTTTAATTTTATTATTACATATAGCAGAAATAGTTGATGGTCTTATTCCAGTAGCTTCTGATAATTCCTTTTGTGACATCTCTTTCATGGCTAATTGTACTTTAAGTGTAAATTTAATCATGTTAATACCTCCTTTGGTTATATTTTAACACATATCAGAGTATAAACTCAAATAAAATATAAAAAATAACGTAAAAAGTTATTTACAAATAACGATTAAAGTTATATAATGTAAATATAAAGTTAATTAATAACTAAAAAAGTTACAAAAGGGGGTTGTAAAATGGGAAGCTATACGATTATTGACAACGAATTTTATTCAGATAGAAACATTGATGTCTATGAAAAAGCAGTCTTAAGCTATCTTATTAGATATTACAACACAGATTTAGGTTATAGCTTTCCAACAAGACAACAAATTCAAGACGATACAGGTATAAGCACAGGTAAATTAAACAAAGTTCTTAATAGCTTAGAAAAAAAAGGATATATAACAAGGTCCAAGAGAGAAGGCAAAGCTGGAAGAAATAACATCTACTACATAAACAAATACCTTGTAGGTCAACAGGATAGCTTACAAGCTTCTACAAAACCTAAACCGAATAACAAGTCAAGAAACAAAAAGAAACAGGCTACAGAGGTAAATACAAGCCTTACAGATGATGAGGACTTATATTACAAGCTAGGTTTTATAGAAAATTCTGTTAATTTTACAGGGGACTTTACGGAGCAACAAGCTTCTCTATTAGATAATTATTCAATGGAACAAATAGAAAAAGTATTTAATTCATTGGAAGATGGGGAAGAAATAGGGCCTTGGACATTCCTAAATATGTTAAGAAAAACGAAAGGGGTTAGTTAATATGAAAACAAAGGAACAAATCTATGAAGAAACAAGAGAACTTGTAAATAAGCAAGATAAAGAAAATTATTTAGTTTATTACAAAGTGTTTTTAGAAAATAGCAGTAGAAATGATATACCAACAGAAGAAAAAGAAGCTATTATAGCTGATGCTTATGCAGTTTATAAACATAAAGAAGCTGAATTAGAAGAAATATTAGATTTAGCTTATATTGACTTAATGGAAAGTAGTAATAGAGAGGTTATATAAAGGGGGAATAAACCATGAGTAAAAATATATACCAAAAACTATTAGAAATACAAAATGAGTTAAATTGTCCTAAAAATCAATTTAACAAATTCGGTAATTACAGTTATAGAAGCCAAGAGGACATCTTAAATGTAGTAAAGCCACTACTTGTTAAATACAATGCAACAATAATAATGCAAGACAAAATAGAGCTTATTGGCGACAGATACTACATAAAAGCTCAAGCAAAATTTATAGATGTAGAGACAGGTGAAACTATAGAAACAGAAGCAACAGCAAGGGAACAAGAAAATATTAAAGGCATGCAAGCCAGTCAGATTACTGGAGCAACTTCAAGCTATGCTCGAAAATATTGCCTAAATGCACTCCTATTAATTGATGACTGTAAAGATGCAGACAGTACAAACAAACATATCGAGGAACAAGACTTAATTACAGAATCACAAGTGAAACAATTATATGCAGTAGGAATAAATGCAGGATTTGATGCAAAAATAATAGACGGACAAATCCAAAAGAAATTCAATAAAAATATAAAAGAGCTAACAAGTAGCGAATTTAATAAGGCCTATTTTGGATATAAAAAAATGGTTACAGATAAGTTAGCTAAGTAAAGGAGGTGATAACATGACAATGACAATAGAATTATTACATATAATAGCAGAAATTAATCCTAAACTTACATTTTGGGAATTAATACAAATGCTTGCAAAATAAAAAGGCACTACCTGAAAGGCAGTACCTGGAGTTATATACTATACAACTCATAAACCTAAATTAAGTATAGTATATAGCTTCTACTAAATCAAGTAGAAAAATATATAGATAATTTAAGGGGGATAATCTGGAATGAATAATACAATGAATATAATAAGAAAAGTACAATTTGATTTTGATAATGAAGCACTAGAAGTTTTAAAAGCTAATGAAGAATGGAGCGAATGCCAAAGAAATAAAGAAGCTTTACAAAAAGAACTAGAAAGTAAATTAGAAAAAATAGATCCAAAATTAAGAAGGGAATTAAGACAATTAGAGGACTTATATACAAGCTTGGGATGTGTTGAATTGGAAATATATTTTGCTAAAGGTTTTAAAGAAGGAGTTAAATTCTTAAAAGATTGTTTATAAAGAATAATTAGAAATTAATTTTAAAGTGACTACTATGTTTATTGTAATATGGTAGCCACTTATATTAAAAGGAAGGGGAAGGAATATAACAATTATGAAAAAAAATTATGGAAATATATTTTACGATGCTATTTTATTAGGTAACCTATGGAAACATAGAGCTACAGGTGGAGAATTGGAACAAAAAAGAGAAATTAATCTTATAGAAAAGATAAAAATAGATAGAGATATGCATAAAGATGATGTTATTCCATTTACATATAATGAAATAGATAATGTTTATAAATTAGCTACTGGATTTTTAAATGAATGGCACGAAATATTTGGCTTTTTAGGTAAAAGATTGAATCATGCATATGACAACAAAGATAGTAAATTAAAATCATTGGCAGCATTATATCGTTTATCTAAAAAGGTTGGATATGACAATTTAAGTGTGATGTTAAGTAGTTCTATGGTTTATTGTGATTTACTTTCAAATGAATTAGATGTGGAAAAATTAAATAGTACGATACTTACTTATACATTACCAAATTTAGTAATAAATCTACTAGAAGGACTAACACCTAATGAAGTTTACGGATTATTCCCGATAGATAAAGAGTATGACGGATATAAATTAGAGACAAAGGATTATTATAGTTGTATTGAAGCTGCTAAAGAAATTGGATTAAATAATCATATGGATCATGAAGCAGTAAAAGACTTTGTAATGGAATGCGATACACATACATTTATTTTTCATACAGGAGTAGCTATAATGAGCTTAGTATCTGATTTTAATAATTGGGATATATATGATTTGATAGAAATGTTTAAAAAGGAAAATCCAAAGCTTCATATAGTTAAATAAAATATTGATTACAAAACAAAAGCTCCAGGTGTTATTCCTGGGGCCTTTATTTTGGATAAATGTTTAAACAAAGCAGATATTTTGATGTTTTTTAAAAGATATATAACAGTAGATAGAAATATATTTACAAATAGGGAAATTCTACTTGTATACTTATATTATAACATAAAACTACAATAAATAGTATTGATAACTAGATAATATAGTATTAAATATGATATAATATAGATATAAGCAAAAGGAGGTAATAGAATAATGGAAGATAGAAAAGATATATTAAAATATCTACAAAAAAGGGAAGAGCTTCTAAATAAAAGAGATGCTGTAAAAGCAGAAAAAGAAGCTGAATTAAGTACTATTAATACTAGAGTTGAAGAACAAAGTCAACTTGTAGCACAGTTAAAAAAGGAGTATTTCTTAACACTTGATAAAAATAAAGAAACTGAATATAAACAAGGTTTAGAGTTATTAAATGGATTAGAAAGTACTAAAAAAGAATTAGATGCAGATGTTACACTGTTAAATAAAAATTATTACATAGATTATGATCCAGAAACTGTAAAAGAAGAAGTAGGGGAATATTTAAAAGCTTTCGGACTAGATGCTAAAATTAAAAAATTTGATAAGAAATTACAAGAAGCTATAGCTATAGCTGAAGAAGTTGGAGAAGATACCAAAGTAATAGCTGATGATATTACCAAATTACTAACTGGCTTAAAAGATATACATCTTCCAGTAGACGATAAGAGGGTTTTACATAATGAAATTAAAAGAATGATTAACGGAGCATTTCAAAACAAATTGATATTGGGAACTAATAGCAATATAGATAGATATATACCATATATATATGAAGTAATGGTACATGCTGGGGAATTTTACCCACAAAATATAAATTATTAAAAGGAGTAATATTATGACAGATTATTTTAATAGATATAGTGAATTAAGAGAAAAAAATTTAGCTGAAAGGGAAAAAGCTCTTGAAGAAAGAGAAAGAAAAATAAAAGAGCAAGCACAAGCTGAACAAAAACAGGAAGAAATACAAAATGCGAAATTTGATTTTAACTTCCGAAGATTAAGATAAAAAACGAGGCCGTCAGTTAGCTTTTAAGGGCATAGCAGACGGCTTTTAATATAAATACAAATAGGTTTAAAGTATTGAAATTAAGCTAATATAGAAGGGAGGGTATACCATGAGTTATAAATTTAAAACAAGCTCACCAAAGGAAGTTAGAAAAACATTAAGCACACTGGTTAATTTAGTAGCTAATGACAAGATAGACCAGAAAAAGGCTAATAGTATAGTATATATAACCAATGCGATACTTACTTCTATAAGAGTGGACGAGCAAGAAAAACAAATACAGGAATTAAAAGAGATGATAGAAGAAATACAAGAGGAGAGAAAATAAGTTGAGAACTAATTTGTTGAAATTAAAAAAAAAATTAGTGGACTTACAGAAGAAGGAAGACCTTTCTGATGTTAAAATAGAATTTACAGATGTGG
>ENA-OPCO01001718-OPCO01001718.1-human-gut-metagenome-genome-assembly--contig:-NODE-1718-length-13554-cov-3.823839_pt1 | contig 13554 bp, 10 predicted proteins | sample MGYA00241562_ERZ501475 | MGnify/ENA primary metagenome ERZ501475 (study PRJEB25962, sample SAMEA2042627) | human gut metagenome | biome: human gut; feature: human-associated habitat; material: faeces... | reverse complement strand
ATCTATATGTTTTTTTACATCAGCCTTGAACATTTTTTCATACATATTTCTTTCTTCTTTAGATGTATTATGATCAACCATTTTCTGATAATTTTCTAATGGAAATTTTGAATCAATCGCAATTACTCCCAATGGCTCTGGCGCAAATAAAACACTGTCCGCAATAACTCCAGTACTAAGCATACACTGCATTTTATAAATCTTATCATTCTTTTCACCAAATATTGCCGCTAAAATATGATGCAAATTAACTGCCCCAAAAATACCTCTGCTCTTCTTATCAGTTAAAATACTTTCTAAAGATATAATATCACTGGATAAATTATCTATCTTTTTTTGTGCTTCATCTATTTTAGACAGTCTCTCCAAAACGGATGTAAATGTTTTATTTGTTTTATTAAAATTTTCATCTAGTCTTTCATTTACTTTTTCATTAATTAATATTAATCTTTTTTCCATTCTATCATTTAAATTGTTAAAGTCTTCTGTTAGGTTTTTTACTAAATCACTTTTAAAATTAGATAGTTCTCGGACATTATTTGTCTCTAAACTACCTAACTTTTCAATAATAGAAGAATTACCTTTACATAAAATAATTAATATAATTATAATAACTAAAAGACTTATAATTATATACTCCATAATATATCTCCTATTTCTTTACTATATCCATATATCCTTCAATGATATAAAATGTTTTATATCCAAAAGAGTTTAATCTATCACTAATTTCATGACTTTGTTTACCATAATCACAGTATAAATAGTAAGTATCTTCTTTATTTAAATACATATTATAATTAGCTAATAGACTATAATAAGGAATATTTTTTGACTTTTTTATATGACCTAAATTATATGTGTAACTATCTCTTATATCAATTATATTTACATCACCTTTCTTCTTTAGATCATAATAACTTATACCATTCATAACATCACCTAGAATATTCTATTCAGATAAGTTATTTTGGTATGTAGTAAACACTATATATTATTCATCGTCACTGAAGAAATCATCAAAGAAAACATCATCATCTTCATCTTTAGAATTAGATTGTTGTGCTATTGGTTTAGATAGTTCCTCTATATTAATACTTGTTGTTATTGATTCTTTGTCATTGTTTTCATTAGTCTTATCAATCATTGATTCTCTAGGTACTAAATCCTCTATCTTTGGAGTTGTATTTTCTTGTGATTCCATTTCAATTACTTTGTTATCATTGTCAGCATTATTTTTTTCTTCTTCTTCAAGTTCTGCAATTTTTGCATCTATTTTCTTAACAAGCTCATCAATATCAAAATCGCTTGATGGAGTATCTATCATACTATTTTGTGATGTATTTGACATACCAAACTGTTGTTGGAATGGATTAATTCCATACATAGAAGGATTAGTTCCACCGCCAAATAGATTAGAACTAGTGTCAAACATTGATTGTCCTCCAAATGAATTTTTCATTTTTTCTTGTTTTTGTTTTTTTACATATTCTCTTATATCAAATAATTTTACTTCTGATTGTTTTCTAACTGGATAAGTTGCTAGTGGATACTTTTTACCCCAATCAACTTCAAAGTCTGTTTTAAACCTTGTTTTAAATGGCATCATTCTTCTTCTTATAACAATTATTTCAAATTGTGATAATCTTTGTAAATCACTGACTGTTACAAGTGGTGTTGAGGCTGTTTTATCTTTTTCTTTTGATTTTACTTCTCCACACATTTTACTTATCTCTTCAAGAGCAGCTATTTCACTACTTATAAGATATATAGTATTACAGTTACCTTTTATTGTTTCGGCATTTTCTTTTCCATATACTTGTGTTAATTGTGCATAGTTTTGAATAATGAAATTAAATCTTATATGTCTACTTCTAGCAGCAGTAACCATTGTAGTTACATCTTTTAATGGTGGCATATTAGCAAACTCATCTAATATAAAATTTGTTCTATATGGTAAGTGTCCGCCACACTCTTGTGCTACATCAATTAAAGTTTCATATACTTGTTTTATAAATATTGTAGCAAGTGGATGTAATGTTTTCTTTTCATCTTGTACTATCATGAAGACAGCTGTTTTTTGTTTACCTATATCCTTCATATCAAAATCACTATATGATAGCATTTGGGATAAGTTTTCACGTGATGAAAATAATTTTACTTTCTGTTTAAACGTTGCTATAACCCCTTGCTTAGTATCTTCAGCTCCATAAACAGTACCTGAAGCATTAATATATGCTGGCTTTGATGGGTCTTTAGAATTAAAATATTCTTTTATATAATTATTGTTTGGTCCACCAAAGCGTTCTTCTCCTAGACTTGACATTAAATTTAGACTATTAAGATTTATTTGGTCTTCACTTGCATCTTCAAATAATCCTAAAGCTAGACCTGTAAAATAGTCGGCAGCTGATTTTTCCCAGAATGGGTCAGCATTTCCTCCAGCCTTTTCTTCATATAATATATTTAAGGCTAAGTCATCAAGTAATTCTATTGCCTTATCTTGATTTCCTTCTTTATATAATTTATATGGTAATGACATAGGGTTCCAAGCATTACCTTTATGTGGATCTCTAAAGTTTAGTAATATTACATTATATCCATATTCTTTTAACATCTCGCCTGTACTTTCGTATAACTCACCTTTAGGGTCTGTTAAAATCATAGATTCTCCGGCTTTAGCCAGTAATTTAATCGTAGGCTTTGCTACGATAACTGTTTTGCCTGATCCTGTCGCTCCGACAACTAAGTAATGATCTTCTCCATTATCTACCCACATATGTTTTCCATCACTAATGATAGGAACACCTGCAGCATTAATTTTATCTTGTTTAATATCTACTTCTACTAATTTTTCTTTATATTCTTTGGCTGTTGCCCATCTAGCATAACCGTTAGACTTCTTTTGGGTAGTAATTCCCCATCCCTTTTCTCTGCTGAAAACACTGGAGTTAACAGCTAAAAAGACACCTACAACAGTAATTAGGAATATAGATAAAGTTGCTCCAATATATTTAGCAGTAAATGCTTTAAATGGAAGAAGGCCATAAAATGTTCCTTCTTGGGCTAGGTATGATATATTTAATACCAATATTGCTGATATATATAATATTGGTAATAATAGCCAACAGAATTTAATTAAATCTTCTTTATCTACTCTAAATTTCATAATAATCGAGAATAACTCGATAACACCTCTCTTCCCTTCTGTTAAATAAATTAACAGGACTTAACGTAGTTATTATATCATACAAATTTAGTAATTTACTCATCTTTTTTATTAGTTTTATTATAAAAATATATTAGTACTATACCAAATATTAAAAATATCAAAGCAAAAATAATAAATGATATATCAAATGAACCTGGCGATAATATTCTTTTTATTAAATTGTCTTGACTACTATTAGAAGTAGAACTTGTTGATTCAGTACTACTTGTTTGATTATTAGCAGTTGTATATGTTAATTTTATAGGTTTATTTTTATAATTTTCTTTATTTATATTCCATTCATAAGTATTTCCATTAGTATTATCAGCATTATTACTGATAACTTCACCTTCTACAGTTATTTTTACTTTTATACTATTTAGTTTAGGATAGTTATCTAAACATTTTGCAACATTACTTGTAGAAATTACTTTTTTTCCACTTATAGTATCAAAGTATACTGAATCATAGCATTCATTAATGGCAGTAGAATTTTTATACTCTTCATTTTTAAAATCATGTGTAAAATTAACATTTCCATTTTTAGAGATAGTATCATATACATTTTCATCAATAATTTCGCCATCACTACTGGCATTTTCTAAAAATATATCATGATTATAGGAAATAAGCCATTCTGTATTATTTAATATTTCTCTATCTTCTTCATTTTCACTTATTAAGATAATATTTTCATTTACTGTATTTTCTTTTATAACAATATTATATTCAGCACTACAACCAGTTAGAAAAGCAACTAAAACCACCATGAATATTATTTTATATTTCTTCATTTATCCTCCATTAGTTAAAGCATTTTTACTATAAAAATCATCTAAATTTATTATTGAAGTATTATTTTTTTTATTATTCCTATGTAATCCACGGGGTCTTATAATAACTCCTAAAGATGTAGATTCGGCAACATAATAAAGTTGTTTATCAATGTCAACTCCTAATATTAATTCAACATGTCCATTTGGTGAATTAATTAAATCTCCTGGAGCACCAACGCAATCTGAAGACGATATACTACATTTATCAGAAAAAGAACTATCATAATTGCTTGTACCTGTACCTGGATCTTTAAATCCCCCATTTATAATGGCCCATTGTACAAATCCACTGCAATCAAAACTTTTATAATAGTAGTAATTTCCTCCTCTACTTTGTGTAGGATTATTAACATAATTACCAAATTCGTTAGAAAATCCTTTACTTGTATACTTTCCTCCCCAAAAATATGGTAATTTTATATTAAAATTATCATATAAGAAATTTATGGATGAAACAGCTGCCGTTATAACACCATTTCTTGTTCCATATCCATTTTTATTTACTGATTCACTTATATAGTTATTTAATTCTTCTAATGACGAATTGTTTTTTTCTAAATAATCATTTAAGTTTTCTTGTAAAGTATTGGCTTTTGTTGTATCTTTAATTGATAAATCTGATATATTTAATAATATGTTTGATTCTTCTACTTTGCTATTAGGATAGTAAAGTAGAAGAACTTCTTTGTAATTTTTTTGACTATTTAAAATTAAATCTTCAACAATAGTAAGTGATATACCACTTGATGTTGGACATTGTTCGATATCCGATGATGTACATTCAGTATTTATTTTTGGTTTAATAATGTCATTATTTTCATCTTTGAGTATTTCTTTGTTGACACTATTTATGGCACTTCCAATTAGTGAAGAATTATTAGCAGGAATAGTACTAGGTTTCGTAAAATTGTATTCTTCTTTATTTATGTCTCCTTTATTAATTAGAGCCACTACATTTCTAAATACAACAGCATATACTTTGTAAACTTCTTCACTGGTATTATCACCAATATATGCGTATGTTAATCCTTTGATGTAATCTTCTGGAGAATAATAAGTTACAATGGGATTATTATTTTCATCATATTCTATAACTTCAACATCACTAGTAGCTGCTGTAGAGGTTGCTGAATCTGATGATGAGCTACTATCCTCATCAATAACAAATATTGCAGTGATAAATGAAATAGCAAGAGTAACTAGAATGAATACTGCAGCGACGGCAGCAATGATACCTATAGTAATTATAGTTATTTTAGTTTTAATAACAACTTTTTTAGCATCTAACTTTACATTTCCACTTTTTCCATTTCCAGAGGAAATATTTCTTTTTGAACTATTGCTTTCATTATTTTGTGATGCGTTATTAGTAGGACTACCAGTACTATTTTGTTTACCACCTACTCTTCCTCCTAAATTTCTCCTATTATGAGGTACTTTATTACTACTCCCTTGTCCTTTTCTTCTATTTCCTGTACTCATGAAATCACCTACTAATTTTTATTATAATCCTCCACCAGAACCAAATGACTCAAGTTCTTTATCTGTTAATTCAATATTTATTTGCATTCTTCTATCTCCACATACAAATAAAGCTTCTCCTTGATTAAATGCTTTTATTGCATCTTTTTCATTATCATTTAAATCTATTAATTTACTTAAATCTTCAACTGATTGCTTTCTTAGTCCCATTACTAGATAATAAGATGAATTATCAAAAATAGCTTTACCATGCATAATAACATTTTGAGCAACAAAATCTGATGGTTGTTGAGTTATAATTATACTTCCTGTATTATATTTTCTTGCTCTTCTTTGAACTTGTGCTAAGAATTCTGCTCCAAGTTCGTTACCAGCCCCAAGTAATACATGAGCTTCATCTACTGATAAAATAGTATTTACATTAGGATTTAAGCATAAACTCCAAGCATATTTTAAAACATTAAATAATAATGCATTTCTTATATTAGAATCACTATTCATTATTTCTTTTATGTTAAAAACTAGGAATTTAGAATCAACATCAATTGTTGTATGACCATTAAAATAATATTTCAATTCATTATTAACAAGTGGTCTTACTTTTATTTCTAATCTTTCTAAAATATCTCTTTCACGTGTTTTGTCAGTCATTGCTCTTAATTTGGCAACAATTGTAGTGTATACATCTTGCATAATAGGAAAATTCTCAGAAGTATAGTTTGAAAAATCATTATTTTCAGATATTCCAAATCTCTGATATGTTTCCATTACTATTTCACTAAATAATGTTAAAACATCATTTTCAATATCTGGTGAATAATATTTCATAAAAGCTTTTAAGTTTTGAATATTTTTAGTAATAACGGCATAGCTTCTACCATTTCTAACATCTTCTTCATCAATATCCATAACTATTTCAAGTGGATTAATCATTCCATATTCTCCACCTTTACCAAGATTAACTACTGTTCCACCAGCATTAAGTGTCATTTCTGTAAGTTCACCTTCTGGATCAACAGCAACGATTTGACAATTATTTCTAATATGACTACGAAGTATTAGTTTAGCAGCAGTTGATTTACCACTACCAGAAGCTCCTAAGATAATCATATTAGCATTGTTACGATTATTTTCTTTTTTTATTTGATATAGAAATTGATTAAATAGTATAACTCCACCTGAAAAATCTGTTCCAAGTAAAGTTCCTAATCCATCATCCTTTATACTGTCAAATATAAATGGATACATAGCAGCCATTGTTGATGATGGCATAATTGTTCCTAATCTTGTTTCAACACTTTGTTTTTCAAAGATAGGTAACATAGATTTAAAAATACTCTCTTGTTCAAATCTTATTGGCATTGCTCTAAGTTCGATACTGTCTAAGTAATTTTTAACATACATTTTCTTTTTTTCTAGGGCATCTTTAGATTCTGCTGTTACTAAAACGTGTAGTTGAAAATCAAAAGTTCTAGTTTGAGTTGATGTAAAATCTTGAATAAAACTATTCAAACTATCAATATCTTGTAAAATTCTTTCCTTAATTACATTATCTCTTTGACTTTGATAGTCACTATTAAGTTGTGCAAGTTCCTTATTTAACATTTTAGCAAGCATTGAAAAAGGAACAGGAGCATGCTTAATAACCATTTTTACTCCACCTAAACTGGATATATCTGCAAGATATCCTGGAAGAATGAATCTTGGATATGATATAGCCGTTAATATCGTACAATATTTATCACTGATAATAAAGTCTGCCGGATTAAATTGTAATCCTTTAGGAGCTATTTCTGACTTAAACTTATTCATTAAACACCGCCTTATTCTCTGTTTTTATACCACCATTTAGAAAACTATCTAATAGTACACGTAAATCTTCATTAGATACTTGATTAGCATTTATTTGACAATTAGAAAATCCCATAATAAGTTCTCTAATTCTTCTTTGAATAATTTCATTATCTTTTGCTTTGAACAAGATATAATATTCTATATCCGTTACATTATCTTTCATAAAATCATTAGCTTTGTCTAAATCTTCCATTATAAGTTTTCTACGATAAATATCTTGAGTTTCATTATATAAAATTTGTAAGTTTGATAAATAACCTGATATGTCAACTGGTCTATCTATTGATACTAACCAAAACTCATAGTCAATAGAATTATATAATGCTTTTAAGGCCATGATAATGTTATCTTGATAAGATTGATCTAGAATAAAAATATTTTTAGGAATTATTTTTACTCCTGATACTTTCATTTTATTATCAAGTTCTATCACACCATTATTAATGCTTTTTACAGGAATCCAATTCTCAGTATAGTTAGCACCATTATTTACTGTCTTCGTCATATATACACCAACCTCTCCATTTATATTTATTATTTCCTTTATAATATTTTATAATGCTTTGTAATGCTACCAAAGTATTATGGTAGTTAGGAATTGGCACCACCAATAGTGTTGATATAAGCAATGGTACACAAGCCAGAAGAACAATAAATGTTCCTCCCATATTTACAAATATCAACCATATTATTGATATAGTGGCACCAATTCCAAAAACAAGTAGGTCTATAGGTCTAAAGAAGTTAAATATTAGTTGCCCTCTTTTCGAATTCGCTGGAATTAAATATCCATAATCTCTCATAGAATCACACTACCTTTCTTTTCCATTCTCATTTTATTTACCACTAGATCCACCAGTATAACCAGAACCTATAGGATTCTTAGCGTTAGCTTCATACCTTCTAGATGCATTATTTTTTTCTCTTTCCAAATCATATTTCCTATCTTCAATATTAAGTCTAAGTTCTTCATTTGATCTCGTTTTATTAGAACTATATAATTGCAGATAATCTTTAACCTTTTTCATTCGACCATAATTACTAAAATTAGGATTGGCAAGTAGAATATCTGATTCATCATAATATGCATCATAAAATACATCATTAAATACATCTTTAATGTCTTGTGGTATTGCTGAATCATTTTTAATTTCCGCCATAAGTGCACTATCGCGTGACATATTTGTTACTGTGCTTATTGTGTCTTTCATTGCTGTTACAATATCAATACCGTAATCTCTGATTAAATCCTCTTCAGGAACATTTGTTAGTATACCTTGCAATACTTGGTTGTTAATGGCATCATTTACCTTTTTTTTACCTTCCGATAAATTTTTTTTAGCCTGTTCTAAATCATTTTTTGCTGCATCAACATCACCATTTGGTGTATTTTCTGCAGCTTGTAATCTTGCTTCTGCTTCTGTAACATCTGCTTCTAATCCAGATAAAATATCCGCAGGTAGGCCATTATAATGAACGTTATTAGGTTCGTCACCAATTTCTATTCCAACAGCTGTTTTTATTTTACCCGGTTTTGCCATTTCTGCATCCACAACTTCTTTTGGCTTTTCTAGTGCCTTTTTCATCGCACTACTTTGTTCTGCTGGTCTTTGTGCCCTTTTTAATGCTTCCTCACTACTCTCTATGCTTCTTTGAACTGCATCTTGTTCTCTCTTTTGTGATTCTGCACCAGATTCTATACCAAAATGTGATTTAACACCTTCAATTATTCTGCCTGTTGCATGTTCTCCGCCCTGTTCTTTCCATTCACTATGTGCTTTTACTTGTTGTGATGCAGTCTTACTAGCACTTTTAACGGCCGAACTAATTGATTTTAAGTCCTTTGCTTTTGAACCTTGGATTATTCCTGTCACTGGTCCTGTAACAACTCCTGATAAAAATGCTCCTGTGATGCTATCTTTTTTATGCTTTGCTGTTTGATATTTATCTCTCTCTTCTTGTAAACTTTTTCTTGCTTCTTCTATCTGAGCTGAAGTACCATTTTTTTTAGCTTCTTTATATGCTTTTTTGGCATCTTTTACTTTTTTCTTATTGCCTCCATAATTTTCTTTATATGCTGCTTTTGCTTTTTCTTTTGCTTCCTTTGCTGCTTTTATTTCACGTGGATTTAGTTTATCTCTCTTTGCTTTTCTATAATCTTTTTTCTTTTGCTTATAATCATCTATACCTGCTGCTTTTTTTTCTCTTCTGTTATGTTTTATTGCATTAGCAGTTCTACCGATTGTTTTTCTTGCAAGAGCAGATGCTCCACCAAGTCCCATTGCTGCTGCTTTAGCGGCAAGAGCTGGCATTCTATCGCCTGGTTTAAGTCCAAAGTTGCCCATGGCAGCACCCATATTAGGGAATAATTCTTGAATAAGTTTAGGTGCTTTCTGTGCAAATAATAATAATCCTAAAATCAAAGCTATATATACCCATGTTTTTGTAGTTTCATCTACATTAGCATTTATGCTTTCTCCAATTGATGATATACTTATATTACTGATTACTAATAACATAAAACATATTATAAATAGTCTTATAAATAAATCCAAAAATGTAATAGCACATTGTTTTGCCCATTTTTGAAACATTCCATCTTTTTTTGGCGATAAATACGCAATAATTGGTATAGGGGCAATTATTTGTAAATAAGTTAATTGTGCTACCCTGACACCTATATCAATAACATAAAGAACTAATATATAACATAAAAACAGTCCTACACCCATAGCAAACCAGGTATCAAAGTGAATTGCATATCTACCGTCATTAACTTTTTTGCCTAATCCAGTTGTTATAACAGGCATTGAACCTGCCCTTGTTATTCCTCCTAGATTCATTTTAACAATCTCTTGACATGTTAAATTATCTTCACATATAAGTCCTTCACTAACAGATACATCCTGGTAATAAAATAAACTAAATACATTTGCTGACAGATTTCTACCAAACGATTCCACATTTGAATTGGCATTTCCTATTAAAACTTTATCAATTAGATGTGAATTTAAAATAAGTCTTTGTACATCATATGCTTTATCAAATATTGTTGGAACAGTTCCCATTAATACAACAACAATTATTAATTTAAAAACCAGTTTTTCTCCACCTTTTTCTTTATCAGAAAATGTATCAGGTTCTAGTACATATTTTATAAATTGGAATGTAACATAGAAAACCATTATTATCCCTAATAGTAATGTTACTCTTTTATATATAACTGTTATTGGTGCATCATGCCATATACCATTAACTTCATATCCTGCATTAAGTATTCTAATGTTTGCAAGATTGTAGAATACATCAAATAGTATTGATATTAATGAATATATTGCATTGCAAATAGAACCAGCGACCTTTCTAAGTTCTGCATTTATATCAATAAAAAATAACATTTTTTCACCTCCAACCTAGTTTATATTGAGCATGTTTTAAGTCCATCCCAAACATATTGTGATAAATCTATAATTATATTTATTAATGTTGGAATAAAGAAAAACATAACTCCAATCAATAATTGCTTAAAGAATTTCTTTTGATATTTCTTCATTTCATCTTCTTTATTTGCGAAAGCTGCCTTAGCAAAATTATATATACCTGTTACTATTAATATTATTGGTACTATGATCCTAGGATACATTAATATTTCATCAATCATATCTTGTATTTCTGGAGTAATTAAACAATTATCTGGATTCTCTTCACTACATTTACATTCCAATTCTTCTTCATTGAAATTATTTTCAAAATCTCCAAATGTTCCTACATATTCATCTTTTGTTACATTTTTTGCCCAAGTAACTATACAGCTTGAATCTCTTGCTTGTAATTTTTCTTTAAATTTTTCAAAATTCAATTGTTCATTTGACGTCTCTGTATAACATATATTATTTATATCGTCAACAATATAAGATTCAATAACGTTACAATCTCTATACAAAACGTATTTGGGACAACCTTTTGCTCCTTTCATAGCCTCTTTATATCCTCCATCATAATATGGTAGCACAGAGCAAACGTTACTTTCTTTGTGTGATGAAATATAGGAATTAACCCAACTATCACTTCCTGCTGATGTTCCATATATATTATCAAAATATACTCTTCCAATAAGTCTGTCTTCCCATGATTGCATGAACCATCCTGGAATTTCTTCACCTGCATCGCCTGCATAGTAATTAAATCTAATAGCTACATCATTACCATTTATATAATAACACCAATTTTCTGTAGTGAATGTTCCCCCACCTCCACCTGTTTCATCTGCATATACTTTTGTATTTGCATAGAAACAAATAAACGTTATAAAAATCATTAATAATATTTTTTTAAAATTAAATTTCATACAATTTCACTCCAAATCTTATATCAAAATTGTATCATATTTTTTTATTAATAACAATATCTTTTATGAAATTTATAGAATGAATGCAAAGTCAAAAATACACCTTTCGGTGTATTTAAATAATTATAATTTTTCCATATTCTTTTTATATAGAAATAATGTTGCTATTAGTGATGCAATCATAATAAGTGATATTATAAATTTAGGAATGCTTCCTGTTGTTGGATTTGTTAAATCCACATGAGTTCCACTATTTTCTTCAGTATTACTGCCTGGTTCTTCGGAAGGTTCTTCAGGAGATGGCTCTGTTCCTATTTCTCTTGATATTATTATTGAATGAGTTTGTTCTATTTTTCCATCTTTGTAAATAGTTATAGCAACTGGATTATTTCCTTCTATTATATTTAAGCTAAAACTTCCTTCACTATTACTACATTCTTGTTCTTTTTCTCCTGTTAAATATTTACAAGTATAATTATCATTTATTAATTTGTAGTAGATAGTTACTTTATCAACATTATTAGGGTAACTTGCTGTATGTACCCATACTCCTGTTGTATTATCTATTGTATATGTATTTATATTTGTTTCGTTTGAAGTTAATATACTAAGTAAATTGTCTTTTGTTGGATCTATATCAGGATTAGGTTCTGGAGTTGGTTCTATAGATTGTTTATTAGCAAATTGTAGAATATATATATTTTCTTTTCCAACTTGTGTTGAATCTTCTTCTTTTTTATCTATAATATCAATTAAAATTGATTCTCCTCTATCTGGAGCATCTATTTCTACGGATAATGTATTTCCATTTGCAGTAGGCTCTAAACAATCTGTTCCTTCTTTGTCTTTGCAAATTTTAACATTGGATTTTGCATTATTTAATTCAACATTAATCTGAATTTTGTTTATAGTTTCTTCTGTATCACTTCCGAATTCGTATAGATAAGCCTCATCGTATTTGGTTGGATCAAACGTAGCATTAGTAGGAGCTATTTCAGTACCATCTGCTTTGACAATAATATTTTTAACGTTTGGGGTAACATCTACCGTGATTGTAGATTCATCACAGTTATCTTGTCTTTCATTTTCACATATTGTAGCAATTACTTCAACTTCTCCAATACCACTAGCAGTTAATTCTCCTGTTTGAGAATCTATTGTTGCTATATCACTACCTTGACCTATACTCCAAGCTACATTATAGTTTTCATTTATACCTGTAATATTTAAAGTAGTTTCATTTCCATAACGTAGTACATAGTTTCCTTTTTCATTTGTAGATAATTCAGTACTAGGGACTATTTTATAAGTTCTTGAAGATATATTAATTGCACATGTTCCATTTATTATATTTTCTCCATCAGTAATAGATATTTTTAATGTTGTGCTACCTTCTTTAATTCCTTTTACATTTATTTCATTAAAATTATTACCTGCTATATTTTCTGTGATTGAAGCTATAGATGTATTTTCTATTTCCCATCCAAAACTTGCATCACTATAATCACTAGTTATATCATTATTATCAGTATCTTTTATTGTTACTGTAATTTTTTTAGTATTTCCGACATACATTGTGGTATCACTAACTTCACCACATGAAATGCCAACTGTATTGGTACTATATGTTCCATTACTTACTATTGTTACTGCAAGTGCTATTAATAGTATTGCTATACTTGCTCCAATTAATATATTTCTTTTCATAGATTTCCCTACCTTACGTGATAAGTATAATATATTTTTATATTTTTGTAAAGGTTTATATTTTCTTTTTTACGATTACTTTATTTTTGTAGTTTCTATTATATTACCATAAATAT
>ENA-OPCO01001710-OPCO01001710.1-human-gut-metagenome-genome-assembly--contig:-NODE-1710-length-13596-cov-4.162839_pt1 | contig 13596 bp, 8 predicted proteins | sample MGYA00241562_ERZ501475 | MGnify/ENA primary metagenome ERZ501475 (study PRJEB25962, sample SAMEA2042627) | human gut metagenome | biome: human gut; feature: human-associated habitat; material: faeces... | reverse complement strand
AGCTTCATATTGATACGGATGTAAAGAGAGTTGTATATATTATTGAGACTAAGCACGAGAAAGATATTAATGCATTAGAGACAATAAGAACTTTATTTGCTTCAAGAACAAGGGATTTTATCACAGCAGTTGACGAGAAGAGTATAATACTTGTCAGAGAGGTTAAGAGTAATGAAACTTACGAAGACCTTGATAAGACAGCAGAAGTTATTATAGATATGTTAAATACAGAGGCTATGAGTTCTGCACATATTGCTTATGGTACTATTGTTAATGATATAAGAGAAGTATCACGTTCTTACAAGGAAGCTAATATGGCTCTTGATGTAGGCAAGATATTCTATAGTGACAAGAATGTTGTTGCATATAACAGACTTGGTATTGGACGTTTAATATATCAGCTTCCACTTCCACTTTGTCAGATGTTCATAAGAGAGATATTTGACGGAAAGTCACCTGATGATTTAGATGAGGAGACATTATCAACAATTAACAAGTTCTTTGATAACAGCCTTAATGTATCAGAGACATCAAGACAGTTATATATCCACAGAAATACTCTTGTATACAGACTAGATAAGCTTCAGAAGACTACAGGCCTTGATTTGAGAGTGTTTGATGATGCCATAACATTTAAGATTGCACTTATGGTAGTTAAATATATGAAATATATGGAAAGTAAAGATACATACTAATTTGGAGGAATATTAATAATGATTATAATGGAAGATGTTACCAAAACGTATACATCTGGAGTTCCTGCTTTGAACGGAATTAATCTTCACGTTCAGAAAGGAGAATTCGTGTTTATAGTAGGTAAGAGTGGTTCAGGTAAGTCAACTCTTATAAAGCTTCTTCTTAAGGAACTTGACCCAACATCGGGTAAGATATACGTTAATAAAAAGTACCTTAATAAACTTACAAGAAAGAAGTTACCATATCTTAGAAGAGATATCGGTGTTGTATTTCAGGATTTCAGACTTTTACCAGATCGTAATATATACGATAATATTGCATTTGCACAGAAAGTTGTCGAAGCTCCTAATAAGAAGATTAAGAGCAGGGTTCTTGCTATGCTTTCAATGGTAGGACTTCTTGATAAGTATAAGTCATTTCCTAATGAGTTATCAGGTGGTGAACAGCAGAGAGTTGCCATAGCCAGAGCACTGGTTAATAAGCCAGCTATATTATTGTGCGATGAGCCTACAGGTAACCTTGACCCAGCTAATTCTAATGAGATTATGAAGATATTAGATCAGGTTAACAAGCAGGGAACAACAGTACTTGTTGTTACTCATAATATGGAGATAGTTCAGCAGATGAAGAAGAGAACTATTACTATGAGCGAAGGCAAGATTATCAGTGATTTGGAAAAAGGTGGTTATTTCTATGAAGATTAGATCGTTATTTTATCATATTAAAGACGGATTAAAGAACATCTATCGTAATAGATTGTTCTCTCTTGCGTCTATAGCAACAATTACAGCGTGTATATTCCTTTTTGGTGTATTCTATGCACTTGTATCCAATTTTCAGTATATGATTCATAAGGCTGAGAATGAAGTATGCGTAACAGTATTTTTCGATGAAGGACTTACAGACGCAGATATTAAGAAGCTTGGCGATACGATAAGCCAGCGTAATGAAGTGTCAAGAATTCATTATACATCAGCTGATGAAGCGTGGGAGAATTACAAGGCTGAGTATTTTAAAGATTACCCAGAACTTGCAGAGGGTTTCAAGGATGATAATCCTCTTGCTAATTCTTCATCATATGAGATATATCTTAATGAAGCTTCAAGTCAGGCTACACTTGTAACATACCTTGAAAATCTTGATGGTATAAGACAGGTTAACCGTTCAGAGGCAACAGCAAGTGGACTTGCTAGTGCCGCAAGACTTGTTAGTTACATAACAATAGCAATTATAGTTATTCTTCTTGCAGTATCTATATTCCTTATTACTAACACAATTGTAATAGGTATTACTGTCCGTAAAGAAGAGATTTCTATTATGAAGTATATAGGTGCTACAGATGCATTTGTTAATGCACCATTCTTCGTAGAAGGTATTGTAATTGGACTTGTTGGTTCAATTATTCCAATAGTTATTCTTAGATTTGTATATGAGAATATTATTAATTTTGTTATGAATAAGTTCTCGATACTTCAGAATATTCTTGCATTTATGCCGGTTAATGATGTATTCAGAATACTGGTTCCAGTAGGAATTCTTCTTGGTATCGGAATAGGTGCATTAGGAAGCTTCTTTGCCGTAAGAAAGCATGCTAATGTATAGCAGATAATATTAGCCAGACATAGGACTGCTACATTGAATTATATGATTATGTATTATATATGAAGATTATATTATGTGATTGTATATGATATGTGGAAGTCCTATTTAAAAATAAAAATGGTATCCTACAGTATAGATTGTTATGCTATTGTTAAGCGGCTGTTTGTATGCATTTTATAAATGGTTTGGCTGAATGGAGGAGTTGTATGAGGAGAGCATTAGCAAAAAGGCTTATTCCATTGTTGATTGTACTTGTGCTTGTAATACCATATTTTGCAGTGTCATATTATGATGTATATGGAGATGATAAGCAGAATCTCAATGATGCTAACAGCAAGAAAAAAGATTTGCAGAGCCAGTATGAACAGACAGAGAAAATAATTGAAGACTTAAAGGCACAGAACGATGATATGATAGCTTATATTGCCCAGCTTGATGCACAGATGTCCAGTGTTGATGGCGAGCTTAATGAGGTTAATGAGCAGGTTGAGCAGATAGAGGCTGAGATAGCGGATACAGAAGAAAAGCTTGCACAGGCAGAGATAGAGGCAGAAGAACAGTATAGTTCAATGAAGCTTAGAATTCAGTTTATGTATGAACATAATGATGAAACATATTTTGCATTGCTTATGAATTCCCAGAGTATGGGTGATATGCTTAATAAGGCGGAATATATTACAAAAATCTCACAGTATGACAGGGAAATGCTTGAAAAATATAATGCTACTGTTACTTATATAACTGTCGCCAAAGCACAGTTAGAAACGGACAGGGAGACACTTGTAACCAAGCAGGAGGAGCTTGAAGATAAGAGAGTTTCACTTTCACTGCTTGAGTCAACCAAGAAGAGTGAAATGGCTTCATTACAGAAGAATAAGCAGCAGCAGGAGAATTATAAAGCTAAGATAGAAGCTGATATAAAGGCTCAGGACGAATATATTGCCAAGATAGAGGCAGAGATTAAGGCCAAGGAGAATAGTGGAAGTGCCAATGTTGTAAAATATGATGGTGGAAAGTTCAAGTGGCCTACAGAGTCAACAAGGATAACCTCACCTTATGGTGATACAGAGGGCAGAAGCTCTCCGCATAAGGGAATTGATATCGGTGCACTTAACAGAGGCGTTGCGGGTGATGCTATATATGCGGCGTATGATGGTGATGTGGTAATTGCGACATTTAGTTCATCAGCGGGTAATTATATTATGATTAATCATGGTGGTGGATTGTATACAAGATATCTGCATGCTTCAAAGCTTCTTGTCAGTGCAGGAACACATGTAACTAAGGGACAGAAGATAGCACTTATGGGAACAACTGGTGATTCTGACGGAGTTCATCTACATTTTGATGTAAGATATAACGGAAGTTATGTTTCACCTTGGAACTACTTAAGCAAATAAAAATTTAATAAATGCAGAGGCATATAGGTATGGACAATCAAAATAACAACATTTATTCAAATGATAATGTCAATAGTGATGATTTTAATGCTGGTGATAACATTAATGCAATTAATAATGTTAATGCAGATAATGACATCAATGCCGGTAACAGAATTAATAATAGTGCTTCGGATAATCGTGGAAATATTGGTGATTTGTATGGAATGAATGATTTAAGAAGAAATGCACAGCCGCCAAGAAAGAAGAAATCACAAGGCTTTGCAAGCGGAATGATTATCGGTGCTGTATCAGCATTTATGGCTGTTATACTTCTAATATTAAGTGTGGCAGCAGTGTGTATAGCCAAAGGCTACATTCATATAGGTGTTAATGGAGATGTATATATACAATCTGATGCAGTCACAGATTCAGACGGAATTGGAAGTGAGGTAGAAGGCAAGCTTAATGCAATTGATTCTGTGCTTGAATCCTTTTATTTTGGTGATGTAGATGATGAAACCGCCAAAGATAACATTTACAAGGCGTATCTTAGTTCATATGGTGACAAGTATACCATGTATTATACAGCGGATGAATATAAAGCCTTAAAGGAGTCAACAAATGGCAAGTTCTATGGCATAGGAGCAGTCTGCCAGCTTAGCGGTGAAGGTGGTGTTCTTCTTGTAGATGTATATGATAATGGGGCAGGTTATCAGGCTGGACTCAGGAGTGGCGACAGGGTTGTAAATGTTGATGGCAGGGACATAACAGATATGGAGCTTTCATCAGCCGTTGCACTTATTAAAGGCGACAAGGGTACATCTGTCACGCTGGAGGTCATTCGTGGAACTGAGCGACTGACATTTTCTGCGGTAAGAGATGCTGTTGAAGCAAAGACAGTGTCATATACACTTCTTGATAATAATATAGGTTATCTTTCGATATCACAGTTTGAGGAGGTAACAACAAAGCAGTTCAAGGCGGCTGTTGAAGATTTGCAGTCACAGGGTATGAAAGGACTTGTAATTGATATAAGAAACAATCCAGGTGGATTGCTTGATACGGTTGTAGGTATGCTTAAATATATGCTTCCTGACGGACTTATTGTGTATACAGAGGATAAGCAGGGCAATAGAAAAGAGTATAAAGGTCAGGATAATGATGAGTTCAATCTGCCACTGGCAGTCATTGTAAATGGCAACAGTGCCAGTGCCTCAGAGATATTTGCAGGTGCTATACAGGATTATGGCAAAGGAACGATAATTGGAACCCAGACATATGGCAAAGGAATTGTGCAGACAGTTAAACCACTTACAGATGGAAGTGCAATAAAGTTCACAATTGCCAAGTATTTTACACCAAAGGGTCAGGATATACACGGAAAAGGTGTTACTCCAGATATGGTAGTGGAATATGATACTGATGCAGATGTTGATACCCAGCTTGATGCGGCAATTAAGAATGTGGAAGCACAGATTAATTAAATATATGCAAATGGAAAATATATAAATTACAGTAAGCCTGATGGCTGATATGCAGATTGGCAGTTTGTTGAAATCTGTTGTGTATCAGCAGTCAGGTAATTTTTATTACAAAATAAAACAAATGTTCTATTTTTAATAGACAAAGGCATTTATTTGTAGTAAAATCAATATATAAGGTAAATACTATTAAATAATATTGTTGTTGACTATTTTACTATAGATTAACGAAGGGAGAATTGTTATGGAATTCAAGTTACACGCTCCTTATAAACCGACAGGAGATCAGCCCCGTGCAATAGAGAAGCTTGTGCAGGGATTTGAAGAGGGTAATCAGTTCGAGACACTTGTCGGTGTTACAGGCTCTGGTAAGACATTTACTATGGCAAACATTATCCAGCATGTACAGAAGCCTACTCTTATAATCAGTCATAATAAAACATTAGCAGCACAGCTGTACTCTGAGATGAAAGAGTTCTTTCCTGAGAATGCAGTAGAGTATTTTGTTTCTTATTATGATTATTATCAGCCGGAGGCTTATGTGCCACAGAGCGATACTTATATAGCCAAGGATTCTTCGATTAATGACGAGATAGATAAGTTAAGACATTCAGCAACAGCGGCACTGTCTGAAAGAAATGATGTAATCATAGTTGCTTCAGTTTCATGTATATATGGATTAGGTGCACCTATTGATTATAAGAATATGGTTATCTCACTTCGTCCAGGTATGGAAAAAGACAGGGATGAAATGATAAGAAAGCTTATAGATATACAGTATATGCGCAATGACCAGGATTTTAAGCGAGGAACATTCAGGGTAAGGGGAGATGTTGTAGAGATATATCCGTCAGCTTCCAGTGGAGATGCTGTGAGGGTCGAGTTCTTTGGAGATGAGATAGACAGGATAAGCGAGATTGATTCTCTTACCGGTGAGGTTAAATGTAACCTTGACCATGTTGCTATATTTCCTAATTCACATTATGTTGTTGAAAAAGAGAAGATGGAAAAGGCGATTGAGAATATAAAGAAAGAGCTTGCAGAGAGAATAGAGTATTTTAAGAGTGAGGATAAGCTTCTTGAGGCACAGAGAATAGAAGAACGAACGAACTTTGATATAGAGATGATGCAGGAAACAGGCTTCTGTTCAGGTATTGAGAATTATTCAAGACATTTAGCAGGGCTTCCGGCAGGGTGTCCACCATATACGCTTATGGACTATTTTCCAGATGATTTTATGATTATTGTCGATGAGTCACATATTACTATTCCACAGATAAGGGGAATGTATGCAGGCGATCAGGCAAGAAAGACGACACTTGTAGACTATGGCTTCAGGCTTCCTTCAGCGAAGGATAACAGACCGCTTAATTTTCAGGAGTTTGAGAGCAAGATATCACAGATGCTTTTTGTATCTGCTACGCCTAGCAGGTATGAGGAAGAACACGAACTTATGAGGGCAGAGCAGATTATAAGGCCTACAGGACTTCTTGATCCAGAGATAACAGTTAGACCAATAGAGGGTCAGATAGATGATCTTATAAGTGAGATTAATAAGGAAGTTGAGAAAAAGAATAAGATACTTGTAACTACACTTACCAAGCGTATGGCAGAGGATCTCACAGATTATCTTAAGGAAGTCGGCATAAGAGTTAAGTATCTTCATGCGGATATTGATACACTAGAGCGACAGAAGATTATAAGGGATATGCGACTTGACGGATTCGATGTGCTTGTTGGTATCAATCTGCTTAGAGAGGGACTTGATATTCCAGAGATAAGTCTTGTGGCTATTCTTGATGCTGATAAAGAGGGCTTCTTAAGAACAGAGACTTCACTTATCCAGACGATAGGACGAGCTGCCAGAAATGCAGAGGGACACGTTATTATGTATGCAGATACTATAACAGAGTCTATGGAAAAGGCTATATCTGAGACGGAAAGACGTAGAAAGATACAGCAGGAGTACAATGAGGTACACGGAATAACCCCTCAGACTATAAAGAAGGCAGTAAGAGATCTTATAAGTATATCTAAGGCAGCAGAAGCAGATAATTCAAATGGAAGGCTTGATGTAGATTATGAATCTATGAGCATTAAAGATCTTGAAAAGGTTAAGAAGCAGATTGAGAAAAATATGCGTAAGGCTGCAGCAGAGCTTGACTTTGAACAGGCGGCTATGCTTCGTGATAAGATGATCGAGATTAATAAGTATATTTATGAGGATAAGAAGTCAGGCAGATAGAATTAATAGCTATTATACAAGGTGAGGCTATAAGTTCAAAAGCAATATTACGCAGTCAGGAATGACAGGCAGATATTATCATTACAGTATTATATGATGTATGTGTCATAATTATAAAAAGCAGTTGCTGTTTACAGAAAAAGCATTATGTAATTGAGATGATTAAGGATTAAGAAAGAAGAAATAACGGAGAAAATAGAATATGGAAAAAGGCGATTACAGGAATTATATAAGAATAAGAGGTGCAAGTGAGCATAATCTTAAAAATATTGATGTAGATATACCAAGGGACAGTCTTGTAGTACTTACAGGTCTGTCTGGTTCTGGTAAGTCAAGTCTTGCCTTTGATACTATATATGCAGAAGGCCAGAGAAGATATATGGAGTCATTATCTTCATATGCAAGGCAATTCTTAGGACAGATGGAAAAGCCGGCGGTAGAGAGCATAGAAGGACTTTCACCAGCTATTTCCATAGACCAGAAGTCAACTAACAGAAATCCACGTTCAACAGTTGGAACTGTTACAGAGATATATGATTATTTCAGATTATTATATGCAAGAATAGGTACACCACATTGTCCAAAGTGTGGCAAAGTAATCAACAAGCAGACTGTAGACCAGATGGTTGATACTATTATGGAGCTTCCAGAAAGAACAAAGATACAGATATTAGCTCCAGTTGTAAGAGGAAGAAAAGGTGAACATAAGAAGCTTTTTGAACAGGCTAAAAAGAGTGGTTATGTAAGAGTTATTGCTGATGGCAATATGTATGAGCTTACAGATGAGATAAATCTTGATAAGAACAAGAAGCATAATATAGAAATTGTTGTTGACCGTCTTGTAGTTAAAGATGGAATTAACAAAAGACTTACAGACTCAATAGAAACAGCACTTAAGCTTGCAGAGGGACTTATGACAGTTGATGTTATAGATGGTGAGCCGATTAACTTTTCACAGAGCTTTTCGTGTCCGGATTGTGGCATAAGCATAGATGAGATAGAGCCAAGAAGCTTTTCGTTCAACAATCCATTTGGTGCGTGTCCTGATTGTTACGGACTTGGTTATACAATGAATTTTGATGCAGAGCTTCTTATACCAGATGATTCATTAAGCATCGATGAGGGAGCTATAGTTGGTATGGGATGGCAGTCTGTAAAGGATGAGGGCAGCTTTTCAAGGGCTATTATGAGTGCACTTGCAAAGGAATATAACTTCAGTTTATCAACACCATTTAAGGATTATCCAGATGATATTAAGGATATGATTATAAATGGTACTAAAGGCAGAAGTGTTAAAGTGCATTACAAAGGCCAGAGAGGCGTTGGAGAATACGATATAGCATTTGAAGGCCTTATCCATAATATGGAGAAAAGATATAGGGAAACTTACTCAGACAGTGCAAAGCAGCAGTATGAGGAATTCATGCGCATAAGACCTTGTAAGTCCTGCCACGGACAGAGATTAAAGCCATCATCTCTTGCTGTTACGATAGCAGATAAGAATATATATCAGATTACGGATATGTCTATTGTTAAGTTAAAGAAGTTCTTAGATGAGCTTGAACTTACAGACAGACAGAAGTTTATCGGTGCAGATATACTTAAGGAGATTAAGGCAAGAATACAGTTTCTTATGGATGTAGGACTTGATTATCTTTCATTATCAAGAGCAACAGGTACGCTTTCAGGTGGTGAGGCACAGAGAATAAGACTTGCGACACAGATAGGTTCAGGACTTGTTGGTGTGGCTTATATACTTGATGAGCCAAGTATCGGACTTCATCAGAGAGATAACGACAAGCTGCTTGGGACACTTATACATTTGCGTGATCTTGGTAACTCAGTTATTGTGGTTGAACACGATGAAGATACTATGCGTGCCGCAGATTATATTGTTGATATAGGACCGGGTGCCGGACGTAATGGAGGAGAAGTTGTTGCGACAGGAACAGCAGCTGATATTATGGCATGCAAGGATTCGCTTACAGGTGCATATCTTAGCGGAAGAATCAGGATTCCAGTGCCGGCGAAGAGAAGAAAGCCGACAGGCTGGATAACTGTTAAGGGTGCAAGGGAGAATAATCTTAAAAATATTGATGTTGATATACCACTCGGAGTATTTACATGTGTAACAGGTGTATCGGGTTCAGGAAAGAGTTCCCTAGTGAATGAAATTCTGTATAAGCACCTTGCTAAGTCTTTAAACCGTGCAAGATGTATCGCTGGTGACCATGATGATATTACAGGAATCGAGCAGCTTGATAAGGTTATAGATATTGACCAGTCGCCAATAGGAAGAACTCCACGTTCTAATCCTGCGACATATACAGGTGTATTTGATATGATAAGGGATCTTTTTGCTTCAACAACAGATGCTAAGGAAAGAGGTTATAACAAAGGACGTTTCAGCTTTAATGTAAAGGGAGGACGTTGTGAGGCTTGTTCCGGAGATGGTATTATCAAGATAGAAATGCATTTCCTGCCTGATGTATATGTTCCTTGTGAAGTGTGTGACGGAAAGCGTTATAACAGAGAAACACTTGAAGTTAAGTATAAGGGAAAGAGCATATATGATGTGCTTGATATGACAGTTGAGGATGCAGTTGATTTCTTTGAAAATGTGCCATCAGTCAGAAGAAAAATAGAAACTCTTAATGACGTTGGACTTTCATACATTAAGTTAGGACAGCCATCTACAGAGCTTTCAGGTGGAGAGGCACAGAGAATAAAGCTTGCTACAGAGCTTTCAAAAAGAAGTACAGGAAAGACTATATACATTCTTGATGAGCCTACAACAGGACTTCATTTTGCAGATGTCCACAAGCTTGTTGATATACTTCATAAGCTTGCGGAGGGCGGTAACACTGTTGTTGTTATTGAGCATAATCTTGATGTTATCAAAACAGCCGATTATATTATAGATATGGGACCAGAAGGCGGCGACAGAGGTGGTACAGTTATTGCAAAGGGTACACCAGAAGAGGTTGCCAAGGTTAAGAAGTCTTATACGGGACAGTATGTTAAGAAGTATTTATAAGGATGGTGCAGATGACGGCATTGTGGATGAAAGTTCAATGATAGAAGATGTTTAAAATATCTAAATTGGCAAATTTGAAAATTGCAGGTGCTGGTCAGCGTTATAAATTATAAAAACATATCTTTTATAGTTATTTTGAATAATATAAAGTGTAAAAATACGACATTTGATTGCTAGGAGAAGAAAAATGGTATCAGGCATTATATTTGATATGGATGGTATTCTTATAGATTCAGAAAGACAGTCTAATGAGGGCTGGCTATGGGCGGCAGGGCAGCTTGGAGTGGATATGCCCATGTGGCTTATAGACAGCTTTAAGGGTGCTCCGGCAGAGCTTTGCTGCAAGTTCTTTGATGATTATTACAAGGGTGTGATAGATTATTGGGAAGCGAAGGAGCTTAGAACACAGCATGTATACAAGATAAGGGAAACAGAAGGTATTCCTGTTAAAAATGGCGTAAAGGACATATTTGAATATATAAGAAATAATGGATTAAAGTGTGCAGTTGCTACATCAACAAGGCGTGAAAGTGCTGAGAAAACACTTCATGAAATAGGAGTGTGGGATTATCTTGATGCAGTTGTATATGGAGATGAAGTCGAACATGGAAAGCCAGAACCAGATATATTCCTTCGTGCGGCTAAGGCAATAGGCGTAAATCCTTCAGAGGCAGTAGTAGTTGAGGACAGCATTAATGGCATTAAGGCTGGATATGCGGCAGATATGAGAGTTGTTCATATTCCTGATACAATAGCAATAGATGATGATATCAGGAAGCTTACATATATGGTATGTGCTGACCTTAATGGACTTATTGATGTTGTGGAAAGTATTAACAAACCAGTTATTAACAGGAAAAATGTTATCAATGCATTTGCAGAGTATGTAAGAAATTATGACCCATCAGATGAAAAGATAAAGCTTAAGATAGATCATACCTACAGAGTAGCAGGACTGTGTCAAAGAATTGCAGAATCATTAGGCTTAAGTGAACCAGATGTAGATATTGCATGGCTTCTTGGAATGTTACACGATATAGGAAGATTTGAGCAGATAAGGCGTTTCGGTACATTTAATGATGTCCAGTCAGTAGACCACGCAGAATTCGGGGCAGATCTGCTGTTTAAGGAAGGTCTTATAAGGAAGTTTGCAGAAGGGTATTATGAAGAATGTGAGCTTGCACGTTCAGGGAATGAAGAAGCTGAGCAGATAATAAAAAATAATGAGCACCACAATAAAGATACAGGACTTCTTGAAATGGCAATAAGACAGCATAATAAGTATCGTGTAAAAGAAGACCTCACCGAAAGACAGCGTATGTTTTGTGATATACTGCGTGATGCAGATAAGGTTGATATATTTAAGGTAAATGCAGATATTCCTATGGAGATTATATATGATGTAACAACAGAGGAGCTTAAGAACGGAGTTATAACCAAAGAGGTACTTGAGAGCTTTTATAAGAAGGAAACAGTACTTAAAAGTGTAAGAAGGAGTGCAGTTGACCATATAGTGGGGCATATATCACTGCTTTTTGAACTTGTGTATAAAGAAAGTTATAGACAGGCCAAGGAACAAGGTTATGTATATAAACTGCTGGACTTTAAGTCTGATGTACCTGAGGTTAATGCAGAATTTGGCGATATGAGGAAATATGTAGACGAGTTCCTTATGGAAATATAAAGCTGTATAAATCTGAAATTAAGCGGTATAAGCATGCAACAGATTAATAATAGGAGGTTGTGTTGTATGGGATTGTAATAAAGATTGAAGAATATGCTTGTCATTATACCGCTTGTTTACTATAATAAATGTATATATGAGTTGTAGATGTGTTATATATACTGATATATACTTTGAAAGTAATAGGAGAAAATATAAGACAATAAAAGCAGTAAATTGCTATACATAAATTGTTATGTAAAATATCTAATTTATGTAGGTGTGATATGTATATGTGTGTTATTTATATGATGCCAGGGGCAAAAGGTCTAAACCCACATGAGCTTGCTCATAGGTGGGTGAAAGACCTTGGGACCCGCCCCGATATGAGCATAAAAGTGGGATGATAATCCCACGATATGCGAATATTGGGGAGAATTGTGGGAGTGCGTAGCACGGAATAATTCGTAGGTATCAAAGTCGGGGACTTTTGCCCCGACATCATTTATATATGCGTATTGTGTCTGGATATTTTTTATGATTAGCTGATTAAAGTATAGAAATGCATATAAATATATCTTCAGCACAAACTTATGATTAGGAAAGGGACAATATGAATCAGGAAAAGGTTATAGTTATTGACTTTGGCGGACAGTACAACCAGTTAGTTGCACGTCGTGTCCGTGAATGTAACGTATATTGTGAGATATATTCTTACAAAACACCTCTTGAGCAGATTAAGGCGATGAACCCTAAAGGAATTATCCTTACAGGTGGTCCGAATAGCTGCTATGAAGAAGGTTCACCTACTTGTACTAAAGAGCTTTTTGAACTTGGTGTTCCAGTGCTTGGATTATGTTATGGTGCTCAGCTTATGCAGCACGTTCTTGGCGGCAAGGTTGAGAAAGCTCCAGTAAGAGAGTATGGAAAGACAGAGACATTTGTTGATAAGAGCAGTGCTTTATTTGGAGATGTTTCAGAAAAGACTATCGTGTGGATGAGCCATTTTGACTACATTTCACAGGTTGCTCCAGGATTTAAGATAATTGCACATACAGCAGACTGTCCAGTGGCAGCAGCAGAGTGTGCAGAAAAGAATCTCTATGCAATCCAGTTCCATCCAGAAGTTCTTCATACACAGGAAGGTACTAAGATGCTTCACAACTTTGTGCGTGGAGTATGCGGATGTGCTGGAACCTGGAAAATGGATGCATTTGTAGAGAATACTATTAAGGAAATACGTGAAAAGGTTGGCGATGGTAAAGTATTACTTGCACTTTCTGGTGGAGTTGATTCATCAGTGGCAGCAGGTCTTCTTTCAAGAGCTATTGGAAAGCAGCTTACATGCGTATTCGTAGACCATGGTCTTCTTCGTAAGAACGAGGGCGATGAGGTTGAAAGTGTATTCGGTCCAGAAGGACAGTTTGACCTTAACTTTATAAGGGTAAATGCACAGGAAAGATATTACTCTAAGCTTGCAGGTGTTACTG
>ENA-OPCO01001705-OPCO01001705.1-human-gut-metagenome-genome-assembly--contig:-NODE-1705-length-13607-cov-3.849690_pt1 | contig 13607 bp, 10 predicted proteins | sample MGYA00241562_ERZ501475 | MGnify/ENA primary metagenome ERZ501475 (study PRJEB25962, sample SAMEA2042627) | human gut metagenome | biome: human gut; feature: human-associated habitat; material: faeces... | reverse complement strand
AGGCACGTCCACCTTTGATGGCCTGAGCATTGCCTGGGCAGTGATCGAACATATCAGTAATCGAAAGCTTTTGGGAGCGAAGACACTGTTTGCCACCCATTATCATGAGCTGACCGAGCTGGAAGGCAAAATGAACAATGTCAACAACTACTGCATCGCAGTCAAGGAATGCGGAGACGATATTGTATTCCTGCGTAAGATCGTAAAGGGCGGTGCAGACAAGAGCTACGGTATCCAGGTGGCCAAACTGGCCGGTGTGCCGGATATGGTCATTGACCGTGCAAAAGAGATCGTGGAACAGCTGTCCGACAATGATATCACCGAAAAGGTGCAGAGTATCGCCATTGATAATAAGGGCGATGGGAAAGCAAAAAAACAGCCAAAATACGATGAAGTGGATCTGGCGCAGATGTCTCTGTTTGATACGGTGACGGACGAGGATGTGCTGAAGGAACTGATGGAGATCGAAGTAACGACTCTGACACCGCTGGATGCACTGAATACTTTGTACCGCCTGCAGAATAAGTTAAAGAACCGCTGGAACGGCTAGAAAGCATAAGGGAGGAGATTTATGGGAATACATGTACTGGACTCCCGGACGATCGACAGGATCGCTGCCGGTGAGGTGGTGGAGAGACCAGCCAGTGTGGTAAAGGAACTGGTGGAGAATGCCATTGATGCCGGATCTACAGCAATCACGGTGGAGGCAAAGGAAGGCGGCATTGAATTCATCCGCGTGACGGATAACGGCTGCGGTATCGAGAGAGATCAGCTTCCTACCGCGTTCCTGCGCCATGCCACCAGTAAAATAGAGGATGCGGATGATCTGAACCATATTGCGAGTCTGGGATTCCGTGGTGAGGCTTTATCCAGTATCGCGGCAGTTTCCCGGGTGGAGATCATTACCAAGCGAAAGGAAAATCTTACGGGTACCCGCATGGTACTGGAAGGGGCGCGGGAGCAATCCATTGATGAAATCGGTGCACCGGACGGCACAACGTTCCTCATGCGGAACCTGTTTTTTAATACGCCGGTACGCCGGAAGTTCTTAAAACAGCCTGCCACAGAGGGCAGTTATATCACGGATCTGATGGAACATCTGGCATTGTCGAGACCGGATATTTCGTTTAAATTCGTACTGGGAAACCAGACCAGATTCCATACCTCCGGAAACGGTGACCTGCGGGAGGTAATTTACCGGATCTACGGCAGGGAGATTGCCGCAGAGCTGGTGCCTATCCAGATTGAAGAGAACGGCATCAAAGTCGAAGGATATCTGGGCAAACCGGTACTGGTGCGTTCCAACCGTAACTTCGAGATCTATTTTATCAACGGTCGTTTTATCCGCAGCGGTGTGATCGCCAAGGCTATCGAGGAAGGCTACAAGCAGTATCTGATGCAGCATAAGTTTCCACTGTGCGTACTGCATATCACCATGGATACGGAGACGGTGGATGTGAACGTACATCCTTCCAAAATGGATGTGCGGTTCTCTGACGGCATGGCATTTGCCAGAATGCTCAGTGAGAAGATCGCCATCACTTTGCGGAACCGGGAGATGATCCCGGATGCTTCTCTGGAGGATGAAAAGGCAATCCAGAAGAAAGAACAGGAAGAGAGAAGAGCTTCCTGGAAAGAACACACACCGGAAGTGTTTGAAAAAAAGAGAGAAGAAAGCTATCGTGTCATGGAGGCAGCAAAATATGAAGCGGCTTCCAGGGACCGGAGAGAATTTATACAGAAACCTGTCTGGCAGGAAAATCATGCCGGGGTACAGACCAGTATCCGCAAGCCGGAGCTAATAGAGAACTCCACAGTGGGTGTTGCAGGAACTGTGACGGTGAAAAAAACGCAGTCCGTCCTGTACGGTAATACACCAGAAGTTTCCAAAGCAGTCAGCACCACAGCCGTACCGCAGGAAGATGATTTCTTCGTGGAGGCAGTGCCGCCGGAAGACAGGAAGAACCCGGTACAGGAACAGATGGCCACAACAACTGCTTCCGGACAGCCCACGGCATCGTCGCAGGATGCAGCTGCCGCCCCGGAACCGGAGATCAAAAATACCCAGCAGTTGAATCTGTTCGAGGAAAAACTGTTGTCCATGCAGAATCGCAGCCGTTACCGGATTATCGGTCAGGTCTTTGATACTTACTGGCTGATCCAGTTTGAAGACAAATTGTTCATCATTGACCAGCATGCGGCTCATGAAAAGGTAAAATATGAACGCCTGATGAAACAGTTTTATGAAAAGAGTGTGGTGTCCCAACGTCTGATGCCGGCGATTATTGTCAGCCTGACAGGGCAGGAGGAAAGCATTCTGCACACCTATGAGGATGCTTTTGCACAGCTGGGATTTGAGATTGATGCTTTCGGAGGCAACGAATATGCCCTCCGTAGTGTACCAGTGGATCTCTACGGATGCAGTGAGAGGGAACTGTTCCTGGCAGTGCTGGATGAACTGTCCCAGGAGACCGGCAATCGCGGAAGTTTTCAGGTCATTGAGGAAAAGATTGCATCCATGTCCTGCAAGGCGGCGGTCAAAGGCAATAACCGTCTGAGCTTTCAGGAGGCGGAGAAATTGATCGACGAACTTCTGACCCTGGATAATCCCTACAACTGTCCCCACGGCAGACCCACTATTATTACCATGACGGAGACAGATCTGGAGAAGAAATTTAAGAGGATAGTATAATGCGTTTACTGATCAAACAGAGAGTGTTTTCCTGGACAGATTCCTATGATGTCTATGATGAAAATGAAAATCCAAAATATTTTGTAAAAGCGGAGTTTTTCTCCCTGGGACACCAGCTGCATGTATACGACAGAAATAACCATGAACTGGGAGTGATCAGACAGCGGCTGCTTACCTTTCTTCCGGCCTTTGAAATCGAGATCGGTGGCCGGGTCCGTGGTGAAATCCGCAAACAGTTTTCTTTTTTCAAGCCCAGATATGAGATCGACTATAACGGCTGGCGCGTGGAGGGAGATTTTCTGGGATGGGATTATGATGTATACAATGGATGCAGCAGTATCATCCATATCTCCAAAGAACTGTTTCACTGGGGAGATACGTATACTATTAATTTCTCCGATCCACAGGATGAACTGGAGGGTCTGATGCTGGTCATCGCCATCGATGCAGCAAACTGTACCCAGAACAACGGATAGCAGGATAAAAAGAGTAAGGAAAAAATAATGTCGGTAATACAGAATAAAAAGAAACCACTGGTGGTCCTGACCGGGCCGACAGCTGTGGGAAAGACAAAACTGTCCATCGCGCTGGCAAAAGCCATAAACGGAGAAATCCTGTCGGCAGATTCCATGCAGGTATATAAACATATGGATATCGGTTCTGCCAAGATCCGTCCGGAGGAGATGGAGGGGGTGCCCCATCATCTGATCGATATTCTGGAGCCCTGGGAAGAATTCAATGTAGTAGTGTTCCAGAAACATTGTCTGGAATGTATGGAGCAGATATATGACGGGAGCCATATCCCTATTCTGGTGGGAGGCACCGGATTTTACATTCAGGCGGTGCTTCGGGGCGTTGATTTTACGGAAAACGAAGAGAACACCGAATATCGAAAAAAACTGGAACTTCTGGCAGAAGAACAGGGACCGGAGAGTCTGCATGAGATGCTGAAGAAGGTCGATCCCGTATCGGCGGAGAATATTCATGCCAATAATATCAAGAGAACCATCCGTGCTTTAGAATATTATGAACTGACAGGAGAACCGATCTCTGTACACAACGAGAGGGAAAAAGAACGGACAAGTCCCTATAATTTCAGCTATTTTGTGCTGACGGACGACCGGGAAAAGCTGTATGCACGGATCGAGGACAGAATCGATGAAATGATGTCACAGGGTCTGGTGGATGAGGTAAGACAACTGAAGGATATGGGATGCCGTAAGGGCATGACGTCCATGCAGGGACTGGGCTACAAGGAGATTCTGGAATATCTGGATGGAGAATGCAGCCTGGAAGATGCGGTCTATACCTTGAAACGGGATACCAGGCATTTTGCCAAGAGACAGCTGACATGGTTTCGCAGAGAGAGTGAAGTCACCTGGATCGACAAGGGCCGGTTTGATTATAACGAAGAGAAAATATTGGAATACATGATCAGAGAATTAGGAGAAAAAGAGATTTATGAGAAGCAGTAATGAAGAGATCTACCTGTCTATGGGAATCAGCAAGACCGTATATGATTACGGCTGCACCATTGAGAAAAGTTTAAGAGACCGCTTTGATGAAGTGGATAGTAACGCGGAATACAATCAGTTAAAGGTGGTAAATGCCATGCAGCAGCATCAGGTCAGTGAGGCCTGCCTGTTGGGCACTACCGGTTACGGCTACAACGATCTTGGAAGAGATACCCTGGAGGCTGTCTATGCAGCGACTTTCCATACGGAGGATGCACTGGTGCGCCCTCAGATCACCTGCGGCACGCATGCACTGGCATTGGCTCTGATGAGCAATTTAAGACCTGGAGACGAACTGTTGTCCCCGGTAGGCAAACCCTATGATACGCTGGAAGAAGTCATCGGTATCCGCCCGTCGAAGGGATCGCTGGCAGAATACGGTGTGACTTATCGCCAGGTGGATCTGCTGCCGGACGGAAGCTTTGATTACGATAAAATCCGTGAGAATATCAATGAGAAAACTCATCTGGTAACGATCCAACGATCCAAGGGCTACCAGACCAGACCCACCCTGTCCGTACAGCGGATCGGCGAACTGATCGCCTTCATTAAAGGTATTAAGCCGGACGTGATCTGCATGGTGGATAACTGCTACGGAGAATTCGTGGAGACCATAGAACCTTCCGACGTGGGTGCGGATATGATCGTAGGATCTCTCATCAAGAACCCCGGAGGCGGACTGGCTCCTATCGGCGGATATATTGCTGGAAAGAAAGAATGTGTGGAAAATGCGGCATACCGTCTGACCTCTCCGGGACTGGGCAAGGAAGTCGGCGCTTCCCTTGGCATTTTGAAAGATTTTTATCAGGGATTTTTCCTGGCTCCCACGGTGACGGCGGGAGCACTGAAGGGTGCGATCTTTGCAGCCAATGTCTATGAAAAATTAGGTTTTGCGGTAGTACCGAACGGCAGTGAGAGCCGACACGATATCATTCAGGCAGTGACCTTCGGTCAGCCTGAAGGGGTTATCGGCTTCTGCCAGGGAATTCAGGCGGCGGCACCGGTAGACAGTCATGTGACACCGGAACCCTGGGATATGCCGGGATATGATGCACAGGTCATTATGGCAGCGGGAGCATTTGTTTCCGGTTCCTCCATTGAACTGTCTGCGGACGGCCCCATCAAGCCTCCGTATGCAGTGTATTTCCAGGGCGGACTGACCTGGCAGCATGCCAAATTCGGTATTCTGAAATCCCTGCAGGTACTGGTACAAAAAGGTATTGTGACGGAAGAACAGATCCGGAAAGCAATGTAGAACTACATTGAAAAATACGAATCCTGTAGAAAAAGCGCAAAATAAAATCTACTAAATTTGTGTACAGAAGAAGCTTTTTGTGATAGTATAAAAAGACGTATGGAAGACAGGCTCACGGGGAGACTGTTCAGCCATGGAGAGTACACAGAAGAAAGAAGAGGAACTACCTTGAAGAGAATTAATTGGGTTTTGATCGTCCTGGTACTGATCGGATTTGTGATCGGCAGATTTATAGGGACTTATTTCGACGGTACTTTTCTGAATTACGGACAGAATTTCGGCCTCAGCAGTCCAGTGGAACTGAATCTCGGTTTCATTATTCTGACTTTCGGGCTGGAGTTTAACATCACGATCGCCAGTGTGATCGGTGTGATCATAGCGTTCGTGGTATACCGTTTTATCCGTTAGGCAGCATACGTCGGAGCAGGCAGAAGGAGACTTATGCCCGAGAAGAATGTACAGGTAAATACAGACCGGGGACTTCCCTATGAGAGATTTCTGCAGTTCGGACCGGAGAATCTTACGGAGGCGGAATTGCTTGCGGTGATTCTGCGAACCGGGACGAAGGAGGATTCCGCGGTGGCGCTGGCTGAGAAGGTACTGGCACTGGCCACCTATCCGAGAGAAGGACTGCTGGGTCTGCATGATGTGAGTGTGGAAGAACTGATGGAGATCCGGGGCATCGGCATGGTGAAAGCGGTGAAACTAAAATGCATCGCCGAACTGTCCAACAGGATGAGCCGGGCCAAAGCCAGAGAGGGGATCTGCTTCACCAGAGCGGATCATGTAGCGGAATATTTTATGGAAAAGCTCAGACACAGGGATACCGAATGTGTGTATCTGCTCTGTCTGGATGCCAAAGGACAGCTGATCCGTGAGAAGAAATTGTCGGACGGCAGTGTCAATATGGCACTGATCTCTCCCAGAGAGATATTTTTGGAGGCGTTAAAGGACAAGGCAGTCAGTCTTATCCTCGTGCACAATCATCCCAGCGGAGATCCCACTCCCAGCAGATCCGACAGGGAGCTGACGGAAAATGTGGCAAAGGTGGGAAACCAGATGGACATTCCGCTGTTAGACCACATTATTATTGGCGATAACAGGTATACTAGCTTCAGAGAGCAAAAATTTTTGATATAAGAAAGGGATAACGACAGTGGCAAACAATGCATTTGGTATCGACCTTGGTACCAACAATATAAAGATCTATAACCGCAATGATGACAATATCATGATCGAAAAAAATATGATTGCCATCGAGAATAAGAATACTTTATTTGCTTATGGTAACTCTGCATTTGAAATGTATGAGAAAGCTCCCAGCAATATTCATATTTCTTATCCGCTTTCCAATGGTGTGATCGCGGATATCAAAAATATGGAGACGCTGGTAAAGTATTTTATCGGTGATCTGCAGAAGGGCAATACCAAGCCTTCTGATTTCTTCATTGCAGTGCCTACGGATGTTACCGAGGTGGAAAAAAGAGCATTCTATGATCTGATCAAAGGAGCTAACGTAAAGGCCAAGAAGATCATGGTAGTGGAGAAGGCCGTGGCAGACGGTCTGGGTCTGGATATCGATGTAAAAAATTCCCAGGGCGTCCTGGTGGTGAATGTCGGCTATGAGACCACGGAAATCTCCATCCTGTCACTGGGCGGTATCGTACTGAGCCGTCTGATCAAGGTGGGCGGCATGAAATTTGATGATGCCATCCGTGCGGCAGTCAGAAGAGAATTCTCTCTGATCATCGGTGGCAAGACGGCGGAGAATGTGAAGATTGCCCTGAAGGAACTGGAAGAAGAAGGAAAGGGTGCTGTAGTATACGGCAGAGACATTGTCACCGGTCTGCCGGTGGAGCGTGAGATTCCCACAAGAATGGTGGACGAGTCTCTGGAAGAGCACTTTAATACCATTATTGATAATGTAAAGGTGATACTGGAGAGAACACCCCCTGAACTGGCAGCGGATATTTACCGTCACGGTATTTATCTGACCGGAGGAGCATCCCAGGTAAGTCATCTGGCAGAGAGACTGGCAACCGGTACCGGACTGCATGTGAATGTGGCTGAGAATCCGCTGACCAGCGTGGCAACAGGACTTGCCAAGATCATCAAGGATGATAACTATAAAACGGTAGCTTATGCAATTGAAGGGATGAGTAAATGAGCCCAGTCGTAAAAAGAAAAGGGGAGAGGTTTACTTTACCGAGTAAATATCTCCTTTTTATTTTAACTATCCTCTGCACCATCATGATGCTGGTGACCTTTGGAACCAATGTATTTAACCGACCGTTCAACAGAGTGGTGGGATATGTGATCGTACCCTTTGAACAGGGGATCGCCAAGGCCGGAGAATGGCTGGCAAATCGTTCCGATGAACTGGTGCAGATCCGGACACTTTTGGCGGAGAACAGTGCCCTGAAGGAGCAGGTGGCTTCCCTGACGGAAGAGAACACTCTGCTGCAGCAGGACAAATATGAACTGAATGAACTGAGAGGGTTGCTGGAGCTTGATGAAGAATACGGGGACTACAATAAGATCGGTGCCCGGATCATCAGCAGAGATTCTGGCAACTGGTATTCTTCTTTTGTCATTGACAAAGGCTCTAATGATGGGCTGGCGGATGATATGAATGTGATCGCCGGAGGCGGTCTGGTGGGACGCATTACGTCCGTAGGACCGAACTGGTCCCGGGTGACTTCCATTATTTCCGACAATTCTAATGTCAGCGGTATGACACTTGCCACGGGTGACAATCTGATCGTATCCGGAGATCTGCAGATGATGGCCCAGGGAGTGATTCCTTTCAGCAAGCTGGTGGACAGCCAGGATGCAGTGGCAGAGGGAGATAAGGTAGTTACATCCGATATCAGTGATAAATATCTTCCCAATATCCTGATCGGCTATATCAGTACCATCAATAAAGATACCAACAATCTGACGAAATCCGGATACCTGACTCCGGTGGTGGATTTCGAGCATCTGAGTGAGGTGCTGGTGATCACGGACAAGAAACAGCAGGTTCCGGGAGGAGGCGCAGATGGAGAATAACAGCAGCTTCCTGCGCAAGATTGTAGTGGTTCTTCTGATCCTTTTATTTTTTGTCTTGCAGTGCAGTGTATTTAACAGCCTGGCAATGGGCGGAATCATTCCCAATCTGATGATCATTCTGACTTCTTCCTTCGGATTTATGAGAGGGGAGAAGGAGGGACTGCTGATCGGATTTTCCTGCGGGCTTTTATGTGATATTTTTTTCGGAAGTTTCCTGGGATTTTATGCCATGGTCATGATGTACATAGGCTTTGTTAACGGGAAATTCAGCCGGATCTTTTATCCGGAGGATATCAAGCTGCCGTTGGCGCTTATTATTGTCAGCGACATTTCTTATGGATTGATTTGTTACATTCTGATGTTTCTTTTGAGAGGGCGTTTTCATTTCCCGTATTATTTTACAAGTGTGATCCTGCCGGAGGCACTTTACACCATCGTTGTTACGATTATTTTGTATCCTCTGATCCTGAAGATTAATCAGAAACTGGAGGAGAAGGAAAAAAGGAGCGCACAGAAATTTGTTTCGTGAAATTAGAGATCACATTATTAATATTGTGACCAGCAGACTGACAGTACTTATGATACTGTTTGCTTTTTTTGCCGGTGTTCTGCTTTACCGCTGTTTCAACCTGCAGATCGTAAACGGAGAAGAGTATCTGAACGACTTTATCCTTCAGATCGAGAAGACCAGGGATATATCCAGTACCAGAGGACGGATCCTGGACAGGAACGGCAATGTACTGGCGGAAAATGAACTGGCTTATTCTGTGAAGATCGAGGATGTGTTTGAGTCCAGCCGGAATAAGAACGCAAAGGTCAATGACGTTGTCTATCGGCTGATAAAGCTGATCGAGAAAAACGGTGACAGTGTGATCACGGATTTTAAGATCATTATTGATGAAGACGGCGATTATGCCTATTCCGTGGATGGCACGGCGCTGCTTCGTTTTCAGGCGGATGTGCTTGGATACAGAACCATAGACGAGCTTAGTGAAGAAGAAAAAGCCATGACAGCCCAGGAACTGATAGAGTACTTAAGCCGTGCCAAGGGCTTTGCTATCGGTCAGTACGAAGATCCCGAGAACACCAAGACCCCCTTCGTGCCGGGGAAAGGTTATACCAAAGAGGAGTGGCTGCAGATGGTAACCATCCGGTATGCCATGAATCTGACCTCCTTCCGGAAATATGTGGGAACCACTGTGGCTACCAATGTCAGTGCGGAGACAGTGGCGGTGATCATGGAGAATTCCGACCAGCTGGACGGTGTGTCCATCGTAGAGGATACGGTGCGCCACTACATAGACAGCAAATATTTCGCCCATGTGCTGGGATATACCGGCAAAATCTCTTCCGATGAACTGGCAGAGTTAAATGACCAGGTGGTGACGGAAGGCGGCCTGGAGGATACCTATACCATCAATGATGTGGTAGGTAAGAGTGGTATTGAGGCATATATGGAGACTACCCTGCAGGGTACCAAGGGCAGTGAAAAAGTGGTGGTGAACAATACCGGTAAGGTGATCACTATTTTAGAGCGGAAAGAGGCACAGCCTGGAGCGGATGTCTACCTGACCATCGATAAGGATCTTACGGAGGCGGTATATAATATCATCGAACAGAAGCTGGCCGGTCTGGTGGCAAGCAAGATCATCAACGCCAAAGAATTCAATCTGCCGGAGAATGCCAAGAGCTCGTCCATTAAGATCCCGATCTATGACGTGTATTTTGCCATGATCAACAACAATATCCTGGACAGAAAACATTTCGAGGCAGAAGATGCCGGAGAGACGGAAAAGGCAGTCTATGCCGCTTATCTGGAGTATAAGCAGGGTGTTTACGACAGACTGACTTACGAACTTACAGAAGGGGCAACTCCCTATAGCAAGCTTTCCAAGGAATATCAGGTTTACCAGAGTAATATCGTAAGCCTCCTTCGGGAGGAAGGCGTGATCATGAAGGAACTGGTGGATGATAACGATGCTACGCAGACGGCCTGGGCGAAGGAGGAAGTGATCTCCTTAAAGGAGTATCTGCAGTATTGCATCGCCATGAACTGGATCGATGTCAGCAAGCTGGATCTGAATGACAAATATTCGGATTCTACAGAAGTTTATGACAAACTGTTGGAGTACACCATTAATGCCATCGACCATACCACGGAGTTCCAGAAACGTTTCTACAAGTATATGCTTTTAAATGACAAGATCACCGGGAAACAGATCTGTATGCTCCTGTGTGAACAGCAGGTGGTGGACATCCCGGCTGAGGATGAAGAAACACTGTATTCCGGTAAATTGTCGGCATATCAGTTTATGATGAACCGGATCAATAATCTGGAGATCACACCGGCCCAACTGGCACTGGATCCCTGCAATGCCTCTGTAGTCATTACGGATGTCAATACGGGAGATGTGCTGGCTATGGTGTCTTATCCGGGATATGACAATAACAAAATGGCGAATACCGTGGATGCGGAGTATTATGCGCAGCTGAATGCGGACAAGTCCAGCCCACAGCTGAATTTTGCCACCCAGTATAAGGCAGCACCCGGTTCCACGTTCAAGATTGTATCCGCTACAGCGGGACTTCTGGAGAATGTGATTAATCTTCAGAGCCGCGTGAACTGTGTCGGTACTTTTACCGAGATCACACCATCCCCCAGATGCTGGAAAATTTCCGGACATGGCTATGAAAATGTGACATCTGCCATCAAGGATTCCTGTAACTACTTCTTCTACAATGTGGGCTACCAGCTGGCTACCAGAACCGGAAGCTATAATGAGGAAGCGGGTCTGGATACCCTGAGCAAATATGCGGATCTGTATGGACTGACAGATAAATCGGGAGTGGAGATTGGAGAATATGCACCGGATGTATCCACCAAGGATCCGGTACGTTCTGCCATCGGACAGGGCAGCAACAGCTACACTACCGTTGGACTGGCCAGATATGTCACTACCATTGCCAACAGTGGGACCTGCTATAATCTGACCCTGTTGGATAAGACAACAGATTCCCAGGGCAATCTGTTGAAAGAGTACCATGCAGGAGTGAGAAACCAGATTGACCTGCCGCAGGAATACTGGGATGCGTTCCATCTGGGAATGCGTCAGGTGGTGGAAAACAAAAAGTACTTTAGTGATCTGGCGGTAAATGTCGCAGGTAAGACCGGTACGGCAGAGCAGACAGCTTCCCGACCAAACCATGCGCTTTTTATCTGCTATGCGCCGTATGAGAATCCGGAGATCGCCATTGCCACAAGAATACCTTTCGGATATTCTTCAGACTATGCAGCCCAGTTCACCAGAGATATTATCAAGTATTATTACGGACTGGCGGAAGAGGATGATCTGATCACAGGTACTGCGGATACTCTCGACAATGCAGTATCCAATGAGATGTAACTATCCGGAGTCAGATAACACAGACAGATGAATGTCAAATGTGGGACTTCGGATATTAAGAAAATAAAAAGACAGGTATAAGAAAATGAAAGATGCAGTATTGATCAAAAGCTATCAGAGCGGGATCACTCTTCTGATGAGGGAGGATGCTTCCCTGGAAGAAATCCTGCAGGAACTGGCGGTGAAATTCACAGAGGCGAAAAACTTCTTCGGTACGTCCACCATGGCATTATCCATGGAGGGACGGGAGGTGACCGAAGTGGAAGAAATCCGCATTCTGGATACCATCCGGAAGAACAGCAATGTGAGGATCGCCTGTATCGTGGGCCATGATGAGACCACGAACAAGAACTTTATCAAAGCTCTGCAGCATATGGAGAAAAAGCTTTCCACCGGGGACGAGGGGCAGTTCTACAAGGGAACCCTCAAAAACCGGGAAGTCATAGAAACCGAGAACAGCATCGTGGTCCTGGGGGATGTCTACCCGGGCAGTGCGGTGATCTCCGCAGGCAACATCATCATTCTGGGAGGACTGTACGGGGAAGCTTATGCGGGCGGATCTGGCAGAGAAGATTGTTATATTGTAGCGCTTGAAATGGAGCCGGAAAGATTAAAAATCGGCGATTTCAAATATAAAACCAATGCGAAACAGTCGAAATGGGGCATTCGTCCCAAAGTACAACCGAAAATTGCACACCTGAAGAACGGGAAGATCGTATTTGATCCCCTTACAAAAGAATTACTGGGTACTTTTTAAAAGAATCCAGGGGACGACAAAATCAAACAGGAGGAATCCAAAATGGAACAAAACGTTTCCACGGAGAAGAAAAGCTCCGAAGTCATTGTCGTCACTTCAGGAAAAGGCGGTGTAGGTAAGACCACTACATCCGCAAACGTTGGAACAGGTCTTGCAAAAGCGGGCAGCAAAGTCTGCCTGATCGATACGGATATCGGTCTGCGTAACCTTGACGTGGTCATGGGACTGGAGAACCGTATCGTTTACAATCTGGTAGATGTGGTCGAAGGGAACTGCAGAATCAAACAGGCACTGATCCGGGACAAGAGACATCCGGGACTGTATCTGATGCCGTCGGCACAGACCAGAGATAAATCGGCAGTCACCCCGGGACAGATGGTGAAGGTGATCGACCACTTGAGAGAACAATTTGATTACATCATTCTGGACTGCCCGGCGGGAATTGAACAGGGCTTCCAGAATGCTATTGCAGGTGCTGACAGGGCATTAGTCATTACAACGCCGGAGGTATCGGCTATCCGCGATGCCGACAGAATTGTTGGCTTACTTGATGCACATGGTTTAAAAGACCATGAAGACTTAATTGTCAACAGAATCCGCATGGACATGGTCAACCGTGGCGAAATGATGTCAATTGAAGATGTTAATGATATTTTACAGCTTAATGTTATTGGAGCTGTTCCAGATGATGAAAATATCGTTGTGGCAACTAATAAGGGACAGCCACTTGTAGGAGATGATTCTCTTGCAGGACAGGCATACATGAATATCTGCCGTAGAATTACCGGTGAGGAGATTCCATTCCTTGATCTTAATGGTAAGGGAGGTTTCTTTAAGAAGCTTTCTTCACTTTTTAAGAGTGATAAGAAGAATTAATATGTATTATAATAAGTCACATATGGCTTATTCAGGGAGGGATTAAATATGGGATTAC
>ENA-OPCO01001696-OPCO01001696.1-human-gut-metagenome-genome-assembly--contig:-NODE-1696-length-13661-cov-3.517419_pt1 | contig 13661 bp, 10 predicted proteins | sample MGYA00241562_ERZ501475 | MGnify/ENA primary metagenome ERZ501475 (study PRJEB25962, sample SAMEA2042627) | human gut metagenome | biome: human gut; feature: human-associated habitat; material: faeces... | reverse complement strand
TGCTTCCTGGCGTTCTTCCTGAGTGCACCATTTCTGAGGTTGCGGTTTGCTGTTCAGTTTCTTTTCTTCCGGTTTCATTTTCAGCCAATGTGCCATGTCGGAACCACTTAATTCCTGTACTTTTTCAGCATCGGGCATCACTGCGATACCATCGCGGGTAAATCCTTGTTCGCTGACGTCAGACCCCCATGCAATAGTATAGCCGGTATTGATGGCATTGTCAAATACTTCCATCAGTTCGTCAATTGGTAGGTTGTAAGATTGTCCCCAACGCCAGTTGTCCTGAATTTCAAGAACAAACGGTTCATAGAACGGATGATGGGTGTAAGAAGTCAATGAAATATAATCGTCCGGATTCAGTCCGGTTGATTCGAAGAATGACTGCGGAGTATATTCTTTCCCTTTGTAAGTGAATTTTTCGGGACATTCACCCAAATAAATGTCATGGATGGCAGCAATAGCTTTCTTCCACAGCGGTTTACGGTTTTCGTCTGTTTGGAGCGAACGGTGTTTTCCTTTTGCGATGGCAGCAACAACCGCATCAGATACGGCAGTCAGTTCTGTATGGTTACTTAATGTATCTCCATACATCACACCCGGGCGCATTTCTTCTTCCGGCACCAAACCGAATTTTTTCATACCATATATTACATCATAGAAAGAACCTCCTTGTGAGAAAGATACATCTCCATGAGTGCGCACTGCTGCATCGGCACGGTCAAGATAAGTTTGATGTACGATGTACATTTCGGACAAGTCGTATTCTCCTTTCCCCATACGGAGTAATTCTGATTCCAAAAAGGCCATACTTGAGTAGCACCAGCAAGTTCCTGCACGGTTTTGGTTCTTAATAGAAGTAATAGGAAGTTCCTTTACGGTAGTAAATACAAATCCTTCTTCTTTAGGTTCTTCTTTTGCTTCTTGAGCCGACAGACTCATGCTGAAGAGTCCGGCTGCGGCGAGTAATGTAAATCTTTTCATTCAGTGATAATAGTTTTGTTTGATATTAAATTATTATTCATTCATAATTGCTTCTACCTCTTTGATGGTGATGGGGATGCGTTTTTCTCCGGTAAAACGAGAGCCTTCGGGGGTAATCAGAATATCATCTTCCAGACGTATGCCGCCAAAGTCTTTAAATTTATCAATTGCATCGTAATTCAGGAAGTCGGTATGCATCTTTTCGGCTCTCCACTTGTCAATGAGAGCGGGAATAAAGTAACAGCCCGGTTCGTCTGTGATAACAAAACCTTCTTGCAGACGGCGTCCCATGCGCAAAGAAGCAAGTCCGAATTGTGACGAAGGGCGTACTTCATCGTCATAACCGACATAAATCTGTCCCAGATCTTCCATATCATGTACATCCAGTCCCATCATGTGGCCCAATCCGTGAGGGAGGAATAAGGCATGTGCACCGGCTGCAACAGCTTCGTCTATATTGCCTTTCATCAGTCCCAGGTCTTTCAGTCCTTGTGCCAATACTTTACATACTTCTTGATGTACCGACATGTAAGTGATGCCCGGTCGGGCAATTTCCAATGCTTTGTCGTGGCAGGCCAATACTATATTATATACGTCTTTTTGACGTCCTTGGAATTTTCCACCGACAGGAACGGTACGGGTATGGTCGGAACAATAATTGCTCAGTCGTTCTGCACCTGCGTCGGTCAGCATCATGCGTCCTACTTCCAAAATGTGGCTGTGGTCGTGGTTATGCAATGTTTCACCATGCTGAGTCAGTATAGTGGCAAACGAAGTCATGCTTCCATAAGAAGAAGCGATGCCGTCCAATACTCCGGCAATATATTGTTCTTTTACTCCCGGTTTGCATAAACGCATGGCAGCGGTATGCATTTCATAGCCGATATTGCAAGCCAAGTCAATTTCTTCTATTTCACAGGCTTCTTTTACAGAACGTAAAGCAACGACGGCTTTGATCAGTTCCAGTGAAGCATATTTTTTAACGATAGAAGCACGGATACCGGTCAGCTCTTCCAACAGCATCATATTATCATAACGATAGGGAGGAAGAAAGTGAACTTTTCTGCCTTGTGCAATGGCTTTTCCCACTATTTCTTTCAGTTGTGCAAAAGGAAAACTCTGCTGAACACCTACCTGTGCGGCCAAGTCCTTGACGCTTGGTTGAGGTCCCATCCAGATAATATCGTCCATATCGACATCATTGCCAAAGAAATAGTCTTCTCCTGCTTCAACGTCCATCACTCCTGCATATCCCGGATGAGAATGACCGAAGAAATAGAGGAAAGAACTGTCTTGACGAAATTTATATGTATTATCCGGGTAGTTTGCCGGAGCTTCGTTATTGCCTAGTATAAGGATAAGGCCGTTTTGCACTTTATTTCTCAGTGCTTGCCGACGGTTTTTATAAATAGCAGAATCAAACATGGTTAACTTGATTTTAATTGAATATTAATGAACTGTTTGCAAATGTAACAATTATAATTTTAAATTCATGCGCAGAAGTTTAAAAAATAATCACTGCGGAGTGACTTTGACCTTATTTATCCCTGTATATTTTTTTATTCTTTCTTGTATAAACGGGAATTTCTTAATAACTTGCCACATGTTTTCAATGAGATTTTTATTAAATCTGTTTCTTTTAATTTCTTAATAACTAACCAAATGAATGGAATGATAAGCCGAAGCCTGATGGGAGTCTTTTGCAGTGCTTGCTTTTCGGTGATGAATGCACAAGACCGTCCCAATATTGTAGTATTTATTGTGGATGATATGGGGTTGATGGATACTTCTGTTCCTTTTGTAACAGACCATCATGGAAATGCGGTAAAACAACCGTTGAATGAATGGTATCGCACTCCTAATATGGAACGCCTTGCCAAACAGGGTATTCGTTTTTCTACTTTTTATGCTCAGAGCGTGAGCTCCCCTTCAAGAGCTTCTATTATGACAGGGCAGAATGCAGCCCGGCATCGCACTACAAATTGGATTCAGCCGGAGAATAACAACCGTACTCCTTATGGACCGTTGGATTGGAATTGGAAAGGACTGACTCGTAATAATCTCATTTATCCTTATGTATTGGAACAGGCGGGCTATAAGACCATTCATGTCGGTAAAGCGCATTTTGGCTGTATAGGCAGCGAAGGGGCTGATCCTAAGAATTTAGGCTTTGACATTAATATAGCCGGTTCTGCTATCGGCAGTCCGGGCAGTTATTATGGAGAAAACGGTTATGGGGCGATAAAAGGAGCAAAGTCTCGCGCTGTTCCCGGTTTGGAGCAGTATTTTCATACCAACACTTTTTTGAGCGATGCACTGACATTGGAGGCGGATAAAGAAATAGAGAAAGCTGTTGCCGAAAAACGACCTTTTTACTTAAACATGGCTCATTATGCCGTTCATTCTCCTTTCGAGACAGACAAACGGTTTATAGGACATTACACAGACCCGAAGAAGAATCAACAAGCATGTGCCTTTGCCACTTTAATCGAAGGTATGGATAAATCATTGGGAGATTTGATGGATAAATTGGAAGAATTAGGTATTGCTGAGAATACATTGATTATCTTTTTGGGGGATAATGGAGGTGATGCCCCTTTGGGGGGAGCTGCGGATTATGGCTCGTCAGCACCTTTTAAAGGTAAAAAAGGTTCGGAATATGAAGGCGGAGTGAGAGTGCCTTTCATTGTTGCCTGGGCGCATCCTGATGCGGAAAATAAGTTTCAGAAAGCTTTTCCCGTTGCACAAAATGCCATACAGACACAGATGGGGACAGTGATGGATATCTATCCCACCGTATTGTCTGTTGCCGGAGTAAAAGTACCGGAAAATCATATATTGGACGGCTCCACCCTTGAAAGAATGATAGCAGGCAAGAAGGATAAAGCACATCGGGATGACTTCCTGATGCATTTCCCTCACGAACACCGTGGCAGTTATTTCACTTCATACCGCAAAGGCGACTGGAAGCTGATTTATTATTATAACCCGGAACATCCCGATGCTCCTTATTATAAGCTGTTTAATCTGTCAGAAGATCCCTATGAGAAGAATGATGTGGCAAAAGCAGAGCGGAAGAAAGCCAAAGAATTGTTTGGGCTGATGGTGAAAAGATTAGAGATGGAAAAAGCACTCTATCCCATCGACAAGGATAAAAATGAGTTAAGACCTTTTTTTATAGCAAAATAATTTTTGAAGAAAAGATGTTTGAATATTCATCGAAAAAGATAACTTTGCGCCGAACTTTAATGGGAGGCTGTTTGTTCCTTGACTTTGATTATGAAAATAGACGATAAAACAGGATTGGTATTGGAAGGAGGAGGCATGCGTGGGGTATTTACCTGTGGCGTGCTGGATTATTTGATGGATAACGAAATCTGGTTTTCTTACGGAGTAGGAGTATCGGCGGGTGCGTGCAACGGGCTTTCGTATATGTCCCGTCAGCGAGGGCGTGCAAAATTCAGCAATATCGATTTGTTGGATAAGTATCATTATATCGGTATCAAGCATCTGTGGAGCAAACATAGCATCCTTGACCAAGAATTGCTTTACGAGCATTTCCCTAAAGAAATCCTGCCATACGATTATGAAACGTATGCAAAGAATCCGGCACGTTTCGAAATGGTGACCACCAATTGTCATACCGGGCGCGCCTGTTATCTGGAGGAGAAGTACGACCGGAAACGTATTATAGACATAGCTAAGGCATCCAGCAGCTTGCCTTATGTGTGTCCTGTTGCATATGTGGATGGCATACCTATGCTCGATGGCGGAATTATTGATTCTATTCCTGTGATGCGGGCTTTTGAGCAGGGATATGAAAAGAATGTGGTGGTGCTTACCCGTAATCGTGGTTATCGTAAAAAGGGAAGGGATATCAAGATACCTCATTTCATTTATAAAAAATATCCTCGTTTGAGAGTGGTGCTCAGTAAACGTTGCCGCGTTTATAATGAACAATTGGAATTGGTTGAGAAGTTGGAAGATGAAGGCCGGATTATAGTGATACGTCCTCACAGACCCATGGAAGTCGACCGGATTGAAACGGATATAAAAAAGCTGACCGATTTGTATGACGAAGGGTATGCTTGTGCGAAAAAGATATTTGAGGAAAAGCACTTGCTGGAGAAGTGAATTTAGCGGAAAAACTTTTGATGAATATATTCAGGTAGCGTTATGGTTGAGGCAGTCATAACGCTAATTTTATATTATGTATTTTGTTTTCTTCCTGAATTATTGATTATATTTTGGGGGGTATGCTGATATCGGCCGGACTTCCTAATTCGTTTCATAGGATGAGCGTAATTATTTTGATAGGTAAAATCGTAAGAGTGAAGAAAAAAGCATATATTTGCAATTTTCAACTATAAGTCTTATCGTAGATTATTATACATAAAAAATATACAATGAAAAGAATAATTCCATTCTTGCTATCTGTCTCTCTTCTTTATTCTTGTCATCAGGAGGAAGAAATCAGTCTGCCGACCGATGGGCCGGTTATTAATCTTGCTGAGTTGGGACTGTCTGAAAATGATGTTGTACAGGGACGTATGCGCATTAAACTGAAAGAAGAACCTGCCGGAAATTTAAGCGAGAAGAGTATCGAAGGCGGCATATCCGCACGAATTAAAATGATAGGTCGTTCTGCTTCTGCATTGAAAATAACCCGCATGGAACGTACTTTTCCTCATGCCGGGAAATATGAAGAACGTACACGCCGTGAGGGACTGCATTTGTGGTATGATGTTTGGTATTCGGAGGATGTTTCTGTGGCGCGTGCGACCGGTGAAGTTTCAGTGCTGGAAGGGATAGAAATAGCCGCGCCTGTCGTGAAGGTGAGATCTTTGGGGGCGGACGAACCGGTTTGGCGTGCCGTCGACTTTAATGATACTTTTATTGCCAAGCAGTGGTATCTGGAAAATCCGGGTACGGAGTCGTGGCAACAATTAGGAGCCGATATCCGGGTGGCTGATGCCTGGAAAAAATGCACAGGAGACCCCCGTATCATCGTTGCCGTGATGGACGGAGGTGTTCAGGTAGACCATCCCGATTTGGTAGATAATATATGGGTGAACGAAGGAGAGATACCCGGAAACGGTATTGATGATGACGGGAATGGTTATATAGACGATATAAACGGTTATAATTTTATGTATGATTCCGGTAAACTGACTCCCATGAAACATGCTACGCATGTGGCGGGAATCATAGCGGCGAGTGGAAATAACGGTAAGGGAATTGCCGGAATAGCAGGAGGAAACGGTACGGCGGGAAGTGGCGTAAAACTGATGTCTACCCAAGTGCTGGGGGCTACAAGTTCAAATAATACAGCTGCGGCTATTAAGTATGGTGCCGATAATGGAGCGGTTATCAGTCAGAATAGCTGGGGTTATAATACGACCACTACCAGTGTTTCGTATATTGATCCTGCGGATAAAGCGGCAATTGACTATTTTATCAAGTATGCCGGATGCGACAATGATGGCAATCAATTGCCCGATAGTCCGATGAAAGGCGGTATTGTAATCTTTGCTGCAGGTAATGATAATGTGTCTAATCCCGGTACGGCTTCTCCGGCAGACTATGATGCGGTGGTGTCGGTGGCTGCCATTGCTCCGGACTATACAAAGGCTTCTTATTCCAACTATGGTTCATACATTGATATTTCGGCTCCCGGAGGTAACTTGAATGGTAATGGAATGGTATATAGTACTATTCATAATTCTTCTTACGGGGATATGAGTGGAACCTCTATGGCTTGTCCGATGGTGTCGGGGGTGGCTGCGTTAGTTATTCAGAAATATGGATTGAACGAACGGGGATTTACTCCTGACAGGTTAAAAGAAATACTCTTCAAGAGTGCTTATGATGTGGATAATTATAATCCGAAATATGCCGGACAACTCGGCTATGGTTGTGTAGATGCTACTGCGGCATTGGGAATTGAAGTAACGGATGAGATGCCGACGCTGACATTGAAAAACAATAAAGTGAGTGATGGAAACTTGCTTTTTTGGGTAAACTATCAGTTGGCCGGTAATGCACGTATCATTATTTATAATAGTACGGGTGGAAAGGTATTCGACTCAAAAAGAGGAGTAATGGCTATGTCTATCACAACAATAGATGTAAGTAAGTTGGCTGCCGGATATTACACGATGGAATATCAATGCAACGGCCGCACGATGAAACAGAACTTTATTAAATATTAATCCGGTAGAAGAATAAACAGTAGAATATGAAGAAAACGATATTTTGTGTAATAGCTCTTGGCATGTCGGTTGCCACAGTTTATGGGCAGGATGAGGTAACTGCTATCAATACGGGTGCTGCCAATTTCCTGACTATCATGCCCGATGCTCGCACCGCTGCATTGGCCGGTGCAGGTGTTTCACTCACCGGAAATGAGAATGCCATCTTTTTGAATGGCGCGTCCATTGCAGCGGATAAAAACTGCCGGGGAGGTGCTTCTTACACGTATGCTCCGTGGATGCGCGATTATCAGTCAGGTTATTCGTTGCATACATTGGGAGGTTTTTATAAGATAGACGAAAAGAATGTGATTCTGGCAGGATTTCGTTATTATAATTATCCGAAATTGGGTGTGCTTGAGACCGGAGGAGAGAGTATACGTCCGAAGGAATTGGCTGCCGAGGTGGGTTATGCTCGTGAGTTAATCAAGAATCTTTCTGTGTCGGCTACTTTCCGTTATATTTATTCGGATATGGGAAAGGTGGGTAATGACCGGGGAGCAAGTACAGTTGCTTTTGACTTAGGCGCTTTTTATACAAAGGCGATTGCCAGGATGGAAGGGGCGAGTTGGTCTGCCGGATTGCAGGTGAGCAATCTGGGGCCAAAGATTAAATATCCCAAATCCAGCGAGTCTCTGCCGATGATGGCCAAAGTAGGCGGTTCGGTAGACTTGCCGTTTTCACAGATGCACCGTCTGATGATGACGGCCGATTTAGGTTATCGTTTGGCTCCTTCGGATGTGCAGGCTGTGAATGTGAGTGCCGGAGCAGAATATACGTTGGCAGAGCATTTTATGTTTAGAGGCGGTTACCATTATGGAGACAAGGAAAAAGGCGACCATAGCTTTGCCACTGTGGGTGCAGGAATGAACCGTTACGGTGGACATTTGGATTTTGCATGGTTGTTTGCATCGGATGACTGTCCGTTCCGAAATACATTTTGGGCGACTCTTGGATATTCTTTCTGATGATATAAATAAAAGGGAGTGTGTCAAAACATGGATAATGCTGTCGTTTAGTTCGTAGGGGCGAGGTGCACTCGCCCGAAAACAGTTTACTTTGTGTCTTTGGGCAGGCAACCCCTGTCCCTACAGCTGATGATTGGATAGGTCATTTTAGTTTTGCCACACTCTCTTTTATTTATGCCTTGTTGTAATGCCCTGGTTCTAATGATTATCGTTCATTTGCTTCATGCGGCCGATCAACAGGTAATTATTGTCATTTTCTTGGATGGAACTTGCCAGTGTGTTTACCTTCTCCCTAATTTCAGGTAACAGGTTGGTTGTCTTGAGTGCTGTTTCCAGCTCCTCTTTCAACACACCGGGGTCTACGTTGCGAATGTAATACCCGTTCCGGCAACTTGCGAACCAAAAAGCATCTCCTCCTCCCAAAAAGTCATTGTGTACTTTGTACAATCCTCCTTTCAGTGTTTTTTTGTCTACAATAAAATTTCGGTGCTCTCTTGTTTCGCTGCCACCGTGATTGTCTGTTTGCTCCATTTTTCCTACGACAGTCCCAATAAAGCAAGTCGGGTATTCGTATTGCCAGTGAATTGGGATTTTTCCACCAGAGAAATGGATGGTAAAGGTCGGCTGTAGTTTGTTCTGTGCATAATCGTAATGATACAAGGTATCTGCTTTTTCTATATGAAAGTCCAGAAAGGAGAAATCAAAGGCTTCCGTGTTGTTGTTATGGTAAATGTCGTTGCTGTAATCGGGCTTCATCTCTGTTATGGGAGAAAGCTCGGCAAGTCGGTTACCTTCGAAGTCTTGTACCCAAATCATTCTTGGATTGTTTTTCCAAGGCAGCGTGGCTACAGTAATCCGCCCTTTGTCTCCGTCTGCATAGAAGACGGATTTGGGGAGCATCCATTTTTCTGCTTCATCTATCAGGGGAATGTTTTTTTGCAATTCTCCGTTCAGATTGTAAGTGATGAGTTTGGTTGCATTCCATGGCATGAGGTAGATGCGGTCATGCTTTTCATCCAGTTGGAAAGGCCCTACCTGAGTGTATTCTCCGGGACCGTTTCCCACTGAGCCGATGTTACGCAAAAACTTCCCTTTACGGTCGAATAATTTAAAAGGTATGTTTTGAGAACAGTGGATTAGAATGTAGTTATCCGATACAGTTACGCTACTGTTTCTTACCAGTGCTTCGTCCTTATTGTCCAACTTTACAATATCCAAGTCTTCAATGAAATAACTGAGTGGCAAGTGGATGGAATCTTTAACGGCTGTCCAGTCGCATACCATGAGGGTTGTTCCGTTTGTTGTCACTTCGGCTGCTACAGTGGGCAATTCGTTCCATATCTTTGAATCGTCCGATGCCGTGTTGTCGTTCTCTTTTTGTTTGTTGTTGCAGGCTGTTATAATCAAGGTTGCCAAAACCCAAAAGAAATGTGTTCTCATACTTTGTAGTTTTAAAATTTACCGCAAAGTTAGGTATGAAAGGGATTTGATTGTAAAATCGTGATGGACAACTAAAAAATATTATATTGTTGTGTATTAGCTATTTATTTGTTTTATGTGATGGACAATTAATACTTTTGCAAGTATTCGTCCAATGAAATTCCTTCATCGGAGGTGATACCGAGTTTTTCTTTCATTCGTAGCTTCTTCTTGCTGACAGAGTTTCGGCTTATACAGTAAATGTTCGACATGTCGTGTAGGCTGACATTGATTTTTATCAGGCATTTCTGCGTTGCATAAAGCTTTTTGATTTTTATCAGGCAACAGAAGTTAATGTCCGCTACACTCAAGGCGGGAAATTCCTGTTTCAGGCGTGTTGTGAAATGGTCATAGTTACTGTCGAGTATGACTCTTATTTCCCGCCATTCATTGTCTGTCAATGATATTTGCCGGTTGTTATTCTTGTCTTCTTCTGTGTCATTGTCTAAAGAAGGTAGTTTTTTGAATACTTCCATTTTACGAAGCAGCTCTTCGCGTAACATGCCGGCCTTCTCTCTGAGGACACTTAATTCTTCTGCTTGTTTCAGCAGTTTGTTTTCTTGCTTCAGTCGGTCGCTTTCTTGTTGAAGCAGCCTTTTCATTTCTTCTTTTCTTTTGTATTGGAGATAGAACAGGAAGGCACTGACAATCATGGAGAGGATGAATGTAAGTAGCAATATGAGGTTGATATGACGTTGGCGTACAATTTCCAGTGCATTGATTTCTGTTTCCAGCTTTAGTTCGTTATACTGGCTGGCACTGGCTTGATGGTTATAGGCTGAATAGATGTTATGAAGGAAAGCAATGGCATTTTCATGTTTGCGGAATGCCTTTTCGGGAGAGCCGATGTGCTCGTACAGGTGAGAGAGGCGTAGTGCGGCTTCACTTGCCAAAAATATATTGCTTGATTGGGATACCAGATTATAGTAATAACAGGCGGAGTCTTCCCGGTGCATGAGCTCGTAAACATGAGCTTTGTACATGTTGTGCAAAGGAATGTCGTTTCGCTTCATATATCGACGGGATTGTCGTAGGGCTTGCAGGGCTTCGGAGAACTGTCCTTGTGCTGTGTATAAGTCGGTATATTCTTTAGCAAGGCTATAGACGAATTCGCTGTCTTTATCTTTCATGGCACAGGCTTTGGCGGAATCCAGCATTTCTTTTGCGACTCCGAATTCTTTTAGTTGGAGTAGTGTCTGAGCTTTTTCCCGATAATAATGCTTGCGGTGCAGATGAGTGGTATCTATGCCCATTCTTTTGTTGATGTAAGCCAAAGCAGAATCTGTTTTCCCTATTTGTTTAAAGAATTGTGTTTTATATATATAGGTGCGTACAAGCTCCTGAGGGCATTGTTGTCCCCTTGCTCTTTTTTCAATTATTTGAAGCATGGAATCGGCTTTATCGTATGCCTGATTGTATAGGAATAATCTGTACCTGATGTGGTTTATCTCTTTCAGGTTTATTGTGTCTTTTGTTTTTTCATAATGTTGAGACAGTTTCTCTATCTTCTCTGCAGAATGCCGGATGAACGGTTGGGGTGAGGTGCTGAACTGAATTCGCCAATAGGTATAGACGTCTTCTCCTTCCAACTTTTCAGGTATGATTCTGTTTAAGTAAGTGAGCGTGCTGTCTATTTGTTTATCTGCATAGAATTGTTCAGCTTTTTACAGCCATAAGTCATTTTCTCGTACAGAACAGGCGGTAAGTAAGAGGAGCAGGGAAAATATTGAGAGAGACTGTAACTTCATGCGGTCATTTGATAGGGAATGAAAAGAGGATGTCCCATTTTGATGAAACATCCTCTGTATAAAATTCTGTTTTATTTGATATTATTTGGCGAAGCTCACCGCACGTGTCTCGCGGATAACTGTTATTTTTACCTGTCCCGGATAAGTCATTTCATCTTGAATCTTCTTCGCAATTTCTCCTGACAGGCTTTCAGTCTGCTTATCGTCAATCTTGTCGGCGCCTACGATAACACGTAGTTCACGACCGGCTTGGATAGCGTATGTCTTTGTTACTCCCGGATAAGACATGGCCAACTGTTCGAGGTCATTCAATCGTTTGATATAAGCTTCTACTATTTCTCGGCGCGCTCCCGGACGTGCACCTGAGATAGCGTCGCACACCTGAACGATAGGAGCCAACAGGCTGGTCATTTCCGTCTCATCGTGGTGAGCACCGATAGCATTGCAGATATCCGGTTTTTCTTTGTACTTCTCTGCAATCTTCATACCTAGCAGTGCGTGCGGCAATTCCGGTTCTTCATCAGGCACTTTACCGATATCATGCAAGAGTCCGGCACGTTTGGCCTTCTTCGGATTCAATCCCAATTCGGAAGCCATCACAGCACAGAGGTTGGCTGTTTCGCGGGCATGTTGCAATAAGTTTTGGCCGTATGAAGAACGATATTTCATCTTACCGATGATGCGAATCAATTCAGGGTGTAAACCATGAATACCCAAGTCGATAGTGGTGCGTTTACCGGTTTCGATGATTTCGTCTTCTACTTGTTTACGCACTTTGGCAACCACTTCTTCGATACGTGCCGGATGAATACGTCCGTCTGTCACCAACTGATGAAGTGCCAGGCGGGCTATTTCGCGGCGAACCGGGTCGAATGCAGAAAGCACGATAGCTTCCGGGGTGTCATCCACTACGATTTCAACACCTGTTGCTGCTTCCAAAGCACGGATGTTACGTCCTTCACGACCGATGATGCGACCTTTGATTTCATCGGATTCGATATGGAATACGGTGACAGAGTTTTCGATAGCTGTTTCTGTAGCAACTCTCTGAATGGATTGGATAACGATTCGTTTGGCTTCCTTGTTGGCTGTCAACTTGGCATCGTCCATGATATCATTAATGTAAGAAGCAGCTTGTGTTTTGGCTTCCTCCTTCAAAGAGTCCACCAAACGTTCTTTGGCTTCTTCGGCAGACAGACCGGATAGTGCTTCCAGCTTTTCGCGTTCTTGCATCTGTAGTTTATCAAGTTCCTCTTTTTTCTTGTCTACAATAACAATCTGTGCTTCCAGATTCTCTTTGATAGCTTCAGCTTCCGTACGTTTACGTTGTACTTCTTCTTGTTTTTGATTCAGCATCAGTTCGCGCTGTTTCAACTTGTTTTCGGCTTGTTGGATTTTCTGGTTGCGCAATGCAACTTCTTTTTCCAAGTCGGCCTTTTTATTTAAGAATTTCTCCTTAACTTCGAGAAGCTTGTTCTTCTTAATTACTTCAGCTTCTGTTTGTGCTTCCTTAATGATGATATCATACTTAGATTTCAGGCCATATCTGAAAAGCATGTATGATAACCCACCACCTACAGCGAAACACACAATTGCTATTATTACTGTTGTTACCATTGTTATTAATTTATATAAATAAAAAACGCACAACCATTCTGCCAAGAACTCTTCTCTTGACAGTTAAGTTGTGCGTGAATATCTTTAATTTAAAATTTTAAACTATCCGTTTTTACTAAGATATTGCTCTATCTCTTTTGTTAGCTCTTTTAACTTCTCCTGATAAGGTTCAGTATTATTTTTGTCTTTCATAGAAATGTTTTCAAAAGCTAATTCCAACGCAGCCATTGCCCAATGCCTTGTAGGGCTGAAATCAGGAAAGCGGCTACGGTATTTGTTTAGTTTATTATCAATCTGTTTGGCAGCGTTCCTATATAACAGTTCATCTTCCCGACGAATAGTTAAAGGGTATCTTTCGTTGTCAATCAGCAAATGTATTTTCATCACATCGTCCATCATACTATCGTTTTATTGTTTTAAAATCCTATTGGCCTTTTAATAAAGCGATGCATCTGTCGACTTCACGCACAAGCTTTGACAATCTTTGTTTTGTATCTTTGATATCATTATCGTGGATACTGATTGTCCTCGCCATTTTTAAATTGGTATACATTGCTTCCAATTCTTTACGACTATTTTCTACTTGTTTTATCTCTTCGTCTTTTTCGGCGAGAAGT
>ENA-OPCO01001694-OPCO01001694.1-human-gut-metagenome-genome-assembly--contig:-NODE-1694-length-13665-cov-3.555768_pt1 | contig 13665 bp, 14 predicted proteins | sample MGYA00241562_ERZ501475 | MGnify/ENA primary metagenome ERZ501475 (study PRJEB25962, sample SAMEA2042627) | human gut metagenome | biome: human gut; feature: human-associated habitat; material: faeces... | reverse complement strand
CGAAAATCAATCTGCATTGGAGCAGATCACTGCTGCAAAAATCGCACAATGGGATGGCTTCGGCACACAAATCAATGGGCTTAGCACAAAGGTTACAGTCTATTCAGAAAAGACAGAACGTACTTTGGAGAGCCTGCAAAAGCAAATCGATAATCTGACAAGCGGCAGAAATTACACCGTCCTGTTTCAGTCCGGGCAGAATGCCATTTCGACCTATGCATCAAATCTCAGTATGATTCTGGACGGCAGGTATCAGACAATGGCGGATTTCCTGACTGCTTATCCGCAGTTTTGCAGTGCAGAAAATGATTTCATGTTGTCCTACTCGCAAACGTGTTTTAACTGGGATAAGTCGGTCTTGACCGTTTGTGCAAAGCCTCTGTCTCTGACGAAAAATGCGGAAATCGTGATGTCCTATCAGTCGGGTTCCAGCGAAGCCGGAAGCCTGTATCTGGTGCAGAAACCGCAGAAGATCGACATTCCTATTGGCGTGTATGTGAATACAGAGATCGATGCAAATCGTGCGGTTTCTCTGGATTTCCAATGGCTGCAGTCGGAAACCTTTATCACCACCATCACAGAATGCACCGGCATTTCTGACGGCGAATATTACCTTGCATGGGCAGGCAGAAGCAACAATTCCCACCCAAAAATCCGATTTCTGAAAGTACTGGAGGGTTGAAAATGAAAGATACCATTTGTGTAGCTGTCGGCTTGGCCGGCGGCTTTTTTACTGCCATTTTTGGCGGTTGGGATTCCGCAATTATCACGCTGCTTGTGTTTATGGCAGTGGATTTTTTGACTGGAATTGCAACCGCTGCCGTTGGCAAATCCAAACACTCCGAGAGCGGAAAGCTCTCTTCCACAGCCGGATGGTTCGGCTTGGCAAAGAAATTCTGCACACTGCTGCTGATTACCGTTTCTGTCCGGATGGACATTTTGCTCGGCATGACCTACATTCGAGATGCTGTCTGCATCAGTTTTTGTTTGAACGAACTATTATCTATCGTTGAAAACACAAGCTTAATGGGTATCCCCTACCCGCCTGCAATCAAAAAGGCAATCGATGTTTTGCAGACGAAAGTCGGCAGAACCGAAGAAAAATCAACTAAAAACTCAAACAAGGAGGACTAACTTATGGCTATTTTAAGACCTGATTCTACATCCACACTCGGTGGTGTGACCGTCAAGGAGTATTTACTCACGAAGCATAATCCCAATCACATTGATATGCCCTCCGTTTCCATGGAGGGCAAAATTATTGGTGTGACTGTTCACAACACAGACTGGATCACAGTAGCAAGCGGCACGACCCCTGCGGAACAGTACACAAGGGCAACCGTCAATAACAACATGAAGGATGTGCGTGTCCATTATTATGTTGACAATATCTGTGCATGGCAGAATCTGCCCCACAACCTGAGCGGCTGGCACGCCGCTGACGGTTCTGGGAACGGCAACAGAAGAACCATTGCCATCGAGTGTATTATGTCCTCTGCATACAATTCTACGGATAAGAAGTCGGAGGACAATTGTGCGAAACTTGCCGCAGCACTTCTGAAACAGTATGGATTGGACATCAACCATCTCTACACCCATACCCACTGGCTGAATGTTCGTGACGGACGAAACGGAACGATTGACCAGTTGAACACCATGTACAATCGGTACAAGATGTGTCCGGCGTACATCTTGCCCCATTGGGCGGAGTTCAAGAAAAAGGTACAGTCTTATTTGAATGCTGGAACTCCCACTATTTCTGCACCTTCTGCAAAGCAGCTTTACCGTGTGAGAAAGTCTTGGGCAGATGCAAAGTCGCAGTTGGGGGCGTATTCTTCCTTAGAAAATGCGAAAAAAGCCTGCAAGGTCGGATATTCTGTATTTGATGCCAACGGAAATGCGGTCTACACCAATGGCGGTAAGTTCACCAAAGGGCAGAAGGTTGCCATTCGTGCCAACACACCTTTGTTCGCCAGTGCAGAAACTACATCTGTAACCAGAAGAATCAGCGGCACTTACTATCTGTATGACGGCATTGCCTGCAAGAACGGTCGTTATCGGATCACCACAAAGCCGGAGTTCTGCGGAAAAACACCGGTGGGACAGTATGTGACTGGTTATGTTTCTTGGGATAATTTTGGGGTGATTGGATGAATGCAGAACAAAAAGACCAGATCCGACAACTGCACAGCAGCGGTCTGGGCTACAAGAAAATCGCAGTCCAATTAGGGCTGTCTGTTAACACTGTGGCTTCTTTCTGCAAACGGCAGAGAGGAAGCGAATCCTGCCCACACTGTCCGCAGTGTGGGCGTTCTGTTGTGCAGACACCACACCGAAAACCGAAACGATTCTGTTCCACACAATGCCACAACACTTGGTGGAATCACCATGCTGTATCGAAGAACGGCAAATTACAGCAGCTCTGCCCTATCTGCAAAGAGCCGTTTTTCGCCTATCCCAGTTCGCACCGAAAATATTGTTCCCGTCTTTGCTATGGGAAGCACAGAAAGGAAATGACTCATGGAAAAAGAACATTACCATAAGATCATTACGTATCAAACCACAGTTTCGATTTTGAAAAGCTGGATGCGTGCTGGATTGGTCACGCCGGAGGAATTCCAAAAAATCAACACCATAATTGCCGAACGTTCCGGCATATCTTTGTGCAGTATATTCCTTGACTCCTGCCCGATCGTACGGTAATATGTCATCGGAAAGGGGGAGATTATCACGGCACGAGTGATACAAAAAGTTGCATTTCCACAGAAAAAGCCGTTCCTGTTGAAACGGACGGCAGCCTATGCCAGAGTGTCCAGCGGAAAGGATGCCATGCTCCATTCTCTGTCAGCACAGGTCAGCTATTACAATCAGCTGATCCAGAGCAATCCGGAGTGGCTGTTCTGCGGCGTTTATGCAGACGAGGCATTGACGGGAACAAAGGAAAATCGGGCGGAATTTCAAAAGCTGCTGAACCGATGCCGGCGTGGAGAAATCGACTTGATTCTGACAAAGTCCATTTCCCGTTTTGCACGAAACACGGTCACCCTGCTGGAAACGGTACGGGAACTGAAAACACTGGGCGTTGATGTCTATTTCGAGGAACAGCGGATTCATTCCATGAGTTCAGACGGCGAGCTGATGCTTTCCATTCTGGCATCTTACGCACAGGAGGAAAGCTATTCTGCCAGCGAGAACAAAAAATGGCAGATGCGAAAGGACTTTGAACAGGGAAAAGTCGGGAGTATGCGAATGCTGGGATATCGGCGAACCAAATTCGGAAAACTGGAAATCGTACCGGAGGAGGCAGAAATCGTTAGAATGATTTTTCTATATTATCTGTCTGGCATGGGTAAGCTGGCAATTGCCAAGAAACTGAACGAACAGCAGATATGCACGGTGCGTGGCTGTGCATGGACGACAGAGGACGTAAGGCGAACGCTCCGCAATGAAAAGTACACCGGAAACCTGTTGCTGCAAAAAAGTTTTCGGGAAAATCACATTACCAAGAAAAAGGTGGCTAACATCGGACAGCTTCCGCAGTATTTTGTTGCCGGTTCGCATGAAGCCATCATTTCGCAGGAACAGTTTGATGCGGTGCAGAAACAAATGGCGGAACGACAGAAAAAATATGCCGGTTCCTGTACCACAAACCGATATCCATTTACGCAGAAAATACGATGTGCCTGCTGCGGCAAGTATTACCGCAGAAAAACGACTGTGACCGGTGTGGTCTGGATTTGTTCCACTTACAACACCAAAGGGAAAAAATACTGTCCAACAGCAAAACAGATTCCGGAAAATACGCTGATTTCTGCCTGCTGTGATGTTTTGGAAATATCGGAATTTGATGCGGAGCGATTTGCGGAACAAATCGAACAGATTCAGATTCCGGCACCCAATGAACTGCAATTTTGCTTTTCGGACGGAACGGAACAAATCGTATCTTGGAAAGACCGTTCCCGTTCGGAAAGCTGGACAACGGAAATGCGAGAGAAAGCGAGGCAGAAAAAATGGCGACAGTCCTAAAAATACCGGCAAAGTTTCACCCCATAACACATTTGCCGGAAACCAAGGTTCAGAAACGCAGAGTGGCAGCCTATGCCAGAGTTTCCACGGATTCTGAGGAGCAGCAGACCTCTTATGCTGCACAGGTAGATCGCTACACCAAGTACATTCAGGAACGGGCAGACTGGGAGTTTGTTGCAGTCTATACCGATGAGGGCATTTCTGCCCTGAATACCAAACATCGGGACGGCTTTAATCGCATGGTGGCAGATGCTCTGGACGGCAAGATCGATTTGATTGTCACCAAGTCGGTCAGCCGGTTTGCACGAAACACTGTAGATTCTTTGACGACTGTGCGAAAGCTGAAAGAAAAGGCGTGGAGGTGTTTTTTGAAAAAGAAAACATCTACACGCTGGATTCCAAAGGCGAGCTGCTGATCACCATCATGTCCAGTCTGGCACAGGAGGAGAGCCGTTCTATTTCGGAGAATGTAACTTGGGGACAGCGAAAGCGAATGGCGGACGGCAAGGTCAGCCTGCCGTACAAGCATTTTCTAGGCTATCGAAAAGGAGCAGATGGCTTGCCGGAAATTGTGCCGGAGGAGGCAGAGATTGTTCGGAACATCTATCGTTGGTTTATGGAGGGGAAAACGCCGACTGGCATTGCGAGAACATTGACAGAACAAGGTGTTCCGACACCTGCCGGCAAGGAACAATGGTGTTCCAGTACAGTGAAAAGCATTCTGACCAATGAAAAATACAAGGGTTCTGCTCTATTGCAAAAGAGATTTACGGTGGATTTCCTCACGAAAAAATCTAAGGTGAATGAGGGTGAAGTGCCGCAATACTACATCGAGGAAAGTCACCCTGCCATCATAGTGCCGGAGGAATTTGAACTGGTGCAGGCAGAATTGCTGCGGAGGCAAAACCTACGGCGGCAGTACAATGGGAAAAGTGTATTTGCTGCCCGGCTTGTCTGCGGCGACTGCGGAAATTTCTTCGGGGCAAAGGTCTGGCATTCCAACAGCAAATACCGGCAGGTGATCTGGCAGTGCAATCACAAATTCCAAGGGGTGTGCAAATGCCAGACACCCCATTTGCAGGAGAGCGTCATACAGCAGCGATTTCAGGCAGCCGTTCAGGAATTGCTGCAAAAGCGGAAAGCAGTTCTGGAAAACTGTCAGGTGATGCTGAAACTGCTTACGGACTGTACAGATTTAGAGCGTCAATTGCAGGAACTGGAAACGCAGAAAATGCGGATTTCGGAACAGGTGCAGGGATATGTTCGGGAAAACAGTGAAATTGTGCAGGATCAGGAAAAGTATGAGGAACGGTATCAGGCACTGGTGGGACAGTATGAACCGCTGCAGAAACAAGAAACCGCCCTGCAGGAACGGCGAGCAGAGCGGTTGGCAAGACGGGAACAGATTCAGGGCTTTCAAAGAGCATTGAACGGACAAAATGGGATGCTGCCGGAATTTGACACGCAGTTGTGGCTGGCTGCTGTAGAAAAAGCAGTGGTGCATCGAGATGGAAAAATCGTGTTTGTTTTGAAAGATGGGACGGAGTTGGTGCAGAAAATTTAAGGAGTCTGGGGTGCAGAACGCACTCCCTTTGCTTTTCGGGTGTGCATTGTATCATTTGTGACGTGCGTTTCCAGGAACAGTTATCTCAAAGATAACTGAGAGTAGAGAAAAGCACGCAGTTTCGGTATTTTATCGAGGCTGCGTGCTTTTTTGTTGTCGCTTCTGCGTTGTATGAAACAGCTCGTTTTTTGAGGAAAACCGATTTTGACCCCAATTTGACCCCAAAACATCAAAAAGAAAAGTGGAGCAGGACAACGCATCCTGCTCCATTTCCTTTATAGATTGACAATCACCACAAATTCACCCTGTTGCAAAATGATCTCGTTCACAGGTGTCGGCGTGGGCGGGTACATTGTGGCTAATTTTTGGGCAATGGTGGTTTGCAGACATTGAATGCCGTATTGCAGATCGTTTGCCTCAATGCTCATATCCTCAAAGTCCACAGGATTCAGCAGAAAGCCATTTGCCATTGGCGTTACTGCAATTGCATAGGACTGTACTTGCGGCATATCGGGCAGAGTGAAGAACTCCTCCATGACTTTCATTTCCTCTTGCTTTTGACTGTCTAGAACGTGTGTGTAAGTATCCAGCGTAAACGAAACCGAGGAATGCCCAAGCAGAATTGAAGTGGTTTTCGCATCCATGCCTTGTTCCATGGCACGGGTGGCAAAGGTATGTCTGAGGGCGTGAAAGGTGTAGTGTCCAAGACCAGAGGCTTTCAGAATCTCATCGTAGGCATCCTTGAATGTTCTGGGTTCCAGGTATCCGCCAAATGGGTTGGTCACCAGAAAGCCGGAGTCCTGATAGGCTGCACCAGTTGTCATGGCATCGTTCTGCTGTACATTTTTCCACTGTTGTAACTCGCTTGCGATATTGGGAATCAAGGGGATAGAGCGGATAGAGTTTTTCGTTTTTGGCTCTTGGATAACAATCTCCGTGGAATTGCCCACACCGTTGTAATCCACTTTGGGCAGACGATTTATTGTACGGCGGATAGAAAGCATTCTCTTGCCGAAGTCGATATCTTCCCAGCGGAGTCCCAGCAGTTTGCCCAGACGAATCCCTGTCGCAAGTGTCAGACGAATGAAAATGCCGTATCGGTATTTGTAGCTGGTGTAGATAAGTTTTTGCTGCTCCTCACGGGTGAGAATCTCAACCTGTGGTTTTTCATTGCGTGGCAAACTGACTGCATCACAGGGGTTGAAATCGATGTAATGTTCCAGTACTGCCTGATTCATGGCCTTGTGCAGGCAGCGGTGAAGATTCAGAATGGTTTTGGGCGAAAGTCCCTGTGTATTCTGCTTGTAGTTGTAGAAGTCCTGCAGGAGCTTTGTCGTGAGGTCTTTCAGCTTGAGGGTTGGAAAGGCTGGTGCAAGATGATTTTCGATGTAGCCCCGATAGCTGACATAGGTGGACTGCTTGACCTTGTTTTTCATGTAGGTTTCCAGCCAGAGCCGCAGCCAGTCGAGAAAGGTGGTGGAAGTCGGGTCAACGTGTTTCTGAAAGTGAATCTTGTATTCCTCTTTGTGCAGCTTTTGAATTGCCTCTGCCTTGGTTTTGGCATAGTAGGAGATGCGTTTTGGCTTTCCGATCTCAAAATCGTAGCCTGCTGTGACACGAATTTCAAATCTGTCGTCTGCCCGTTCCCGAATGCTGCCTTCGTTGTGGTTTCTCTTTTTGCGTTCCATATCGGATACCTCCTATGTGATTTTATGGATTTGTTGCATATCCGATTAAAATGGATTATTCTGTCTGAGCCGATAGTAAGAAGAACGAGAAATGTGCAGTTGACCAATTGCTTGGGATACGGTAATTTGCTTTGCCTCAACAGCCTGCATCACGATTTCCCAGTTTTCGGGCAGTTCCAGCGTTGGTCGCCCAAACTTAATGTCTTTCTTTTTCGCCGCATCAATCCCCTCACGCTGTCTGCGTCTGATTTTCAGGCGTTCATTTTCCGCAATGCTCCCAAGCACCTCAATCAGAATCGCATTGATCATATCCATGACCCACATCTGCTCCGGTGGAAAATCAGTTAATGTAGTTGGAATGTCCAGAATGCGTATATGCACACCGTGATTTTTGAAATACTCCAATTCCTGCTTAATGTCAGACTTACTTCTGCTGAGTCTGTCCAGTTCTTTGATGACCAGCGTGTCGCCGCTCCTGAGCATCTGCTTTTTCAGATACTGATAGCCCTCACGCTCGGTATCTTTGCCGGAGCATTTGTCCACAATGATATTATCTCTGCTGACGCCATAATTTGTGAGAGCCTCGATCTGCCTGTCCTCGTGCTGTTCTCTGCTGGAAACACGGGCATAGCCGAATGTTCTGTTGTCCATAAAAACACCTCCGAATAGTTTCAAAAAGTCCTGTCACTTTTGGAACGTCCCAAAAGTCAAAAACGGACCTTTTGGCACAGGTTTTTGAGAAAAAAATGACTGCCTCAAAAAGTGTACTTTCTGAGACAGCCAAAACATTTAAAAAATTGCCGTATTGCTTTCTTGACACTGAATTGCACAAATCGTATCATGAAGAAAAGTCGTATCACACAGCATCTCTTCGATTTCATCGGCAGAATAGCCGTAGTCCAACAGCAGCAAGATGTCATCTTCTGTCACGCCGTAGCAACTGCACATCTCCAACAGCAATTCTTCCTGCTGCGTGTAATACTCTTCCTCCAACTCGTCGTACCAGTTGTACCACTTGCCGAACCGGAAACTTTCCTGTACCTCAAAGGTAGAGCCGCTTAAAAACCCATAGTGGTCAATTTTCAAGATCGTGCCTTCTTCCACGTGCAGCACTTCAAACGAGTACTTGTGGAAACCAACTTTCTGCAATGCCTTTTTCAGAATGCTTTCCGTCGAGGCGTAGATGTAAAGTCCCAGCTGTGCAAAGTGGAGCAGGCACATGGGATTGCTGCCCTTGACGATGTAGAGCGTGTTGTTTTCGTCCAGAGCGGTAAAGCAGAAACTGCCCTGCACGGATTCTGCCATGCTTTTGAGTGCATCGAAATCCAACTTGTCCTGCTGTTCAATCAGTTGTACTGCAACATAGCTGTCTGTTTCAATCTGCACATTCGATAAATGCTTCCCTTTACGAAGTTCTTTATCTTCAATAAATAAGTTTTTTAATTAGGCAAATATTGTGTAACTGCAAAGTTTTTTATCTTTTTGTATTTTCGACAAGCAATATCTTGACTTTAATTGATAAATATGTTATACTAAGCCAAAATAAATATAACGCATTTATTTTACAAATCAGAATTTTGGAGAGTACGATATGATTGGTATTTTATATTTTAGTTCAACTGGAAATAGTTTGTATATCGCACAAAAAGTGCAAAAAAGAATTGGCGGTCAGATAAAATATATTCCTAACTATAAAGGAAATGGAAGCGAATTTGAGAAAATTATTTTAGTTACACCTATCTATTCTTATGGAATGCCTACCTTTGTATATGACATTGTTCCAAAATTAAACAAAACAACACAGCTTATTGTTATTCAAAATTATGGTGGTATGGCTGGCGGTGCAGATTATTTTATGTATCAATATGCTGTTGAGCAAGGATTAAATATCAAGGCAGTTTATGCAATGAAAATGCCTGAAAATTTTACTACTACATTTAGCGTGCCAAAATTTTACATCAAGCATACTTTGAAAAATGCAGATAAGCGAATAGATGATATAATTGATAGTATTTGCACTTTTAATTATAGATTGCCCCAAAAATGCAAAACAAAAGTTGATACATATTTTAAAAACAAATCCAATTGGCATCTTATAGGTGAAGATTTTTCATCAACAAATGCCTGTATAAAATGCAAGAAATGTATTTCAATCTGTCCTGCGAATAACATTTATTTTGACAATGGAAAGATTGCATTTTCAAACAAGTGTGTCGCTTGTTTGGGCTGTTATCATCGTTGTCCTCAAAAAGCAATTGTTTACAAAGGGAGAAATAAGAAAGACAGATACATAAATCCCAATGTGTGCGAAGATCATATTGGTAAAGATATATAATCATTAATGACTTTAGATCCTTATATATGAAAATAGCCCTACCGATTTTCTTCGGTAGGGCTTTGTGTTTGGGTTTAATATTCTTCTGCTAAGAGCATGGTCGAGTGGTCGATGTCGTCAATGACATAGACCTTTTGATTGACTGGATTGGCAATGTCAATCATGTAGTCTTGACTGTACTCCGGCTGTTCGGAAAAGTGGTGGATATGCTGTTTTCCGTCAATTTCTTTCAGTACAAAGACTTGAAAGTAATCTCATTCTTCTGGCAACTGGTCAATGCAGTTCCATAGGAATAGCTGTAACTCCATCGGTAGTTCTGCCTGTACACCTCTGGTCAAAAATCGCTTGTTCTGGAACATCTTTTTCCCTCCTTTCGCTAATTTGTTATGTCCCTATGCTCCGCCCGAAGGCGGTTTTTCTATGCGGTCGACATGATTGTATCATCAGTACCTGGCACAGATTCACTGTAATGATATACAATCGAAAAATCAAACCATAACAAAACGGCTCCCCTCATTTCTGAGAGAAGCCGCTGCCTAAAAAATATGACGCTGCCTTATTTATCTGCAAAGGGGGAATCGGGGAGCAGGCAGGTCTTTCCGATGATCGTTGCCTCCTCTTGTGTACCGGTTTTGAAGTTTTTCATCAGACCGTGAATGAAACATTCGCCCTTTCCCAGTTTGTCAATTTTCCAGAGATCCTTTTTGTTCAGACCCAGTGCTTCTGCCATGGCTCTTCTGGAATTGCTGTCAGGCTTAAAGTACACATTGATGCCCGCCTGTCTCAGCGTGTGGCTCTCACGGCCGCTGCCGATGAACTGCGTGCTGATGTTCAGACCAAGGTTATACTTTCGACCTTCCCGCATGATCTGACTGATGATGCTTCCTTTCTCAAGATTCTCATTTTGGATTTCATCGATGAAAATGTTGAACTGAGGCAGATCTTCTTGTGTCAGTTTTCGATGTTTCTGTGCCTGGAGAAGGGAAGCAAGCAGCATATTGGTAAGCGGTCTCTGCGTATTCATGCTAGGCTCGTCCACTTTGATAACCACGATGTTTTTGCATGATTCCAGGAATGTGTACCAGTCTGTCATACTTGTATTGTGACCATATTCGATAATTTCCTCAAAGACATCATTCAGCTTGCTGTAGACACTGTCTTTTGTGCTGTCACTCACTTCTGGAAAACCGATGTCCAGGACGCAAAGAAGGGATTCATAATCAAAGTCCTGTTCTGCCACACACTCCTTCAGTGCCTTTTTCAGAAAGTTTATCTGGATTTGCGATGCGTTCGGCATCGCCTGACTGATGATTTCCCCAAAACAGTTGTGTTTCTGTCCTTTCCAATTGTTTCTTCACTTAAGAGCAGATCTTTGAGTGTTTCGTAGCTTTTCTGTGCCTGTTTCATACGATAGGAAGTCCCTTTCATAGCAAAGGCAAATGTTGCAGGCATAATGCGGTCAAATGTGCGTTTCTTCTTCAGATCAGTGCAATTTCCCATATCCGTAATATCGATATTGGTGGTTACTATCATCGGCAGATTTGCTGAGATACGGGTATCCACAAGGCTGTGAACACGTTCCAGTGCAAAATCTGTGCCACGTTCTGCTCCCAAATCATCAATGATCAGCAAGTCGGGAGCAGTAATGCTTCGGGTATACTCAGCATATTCTGATTCGCTGTAGAAGCAGCTGCGTTCCACGATCTGCATAGCGGTCAGCCACTTTACGCTTACGCCCTGATTCAGCAGAGCGTTTGCAATACAGGCTGCCAGAAATGTTTTGCCCGTTCCTACATCACCATAGAGGAGAAGCCCGATTCTGCCCAGTTTCTCGAAGTTTTTGATATAGTTTCTGCCAATTCGTTTGGCTTCAGAAGATTCTACCATCGCCATATCAGCTGACAGATAATGTTCGGGAATATTGGCGATTTCCTTGTTTTGTCTGATAACAGATGCAAGTCGTTGTTTCGCATTTTCCCGTTTTTCCTTTGCAGACTGGCAGGCACAGCAGCAGCCGACAATTTCGGGCATACCCATTTTCAAAAAACGCTCAGGCAGTCGGAAATGCTTCGCTGTGCCACACTTTCCGCAGTGCCACAAACCGTCCTCAGCGAGATAGTCCTCTGCGTTTTTGTTCTTGATGAAGTTTTCTTCTGCATTTTCAGAGAGCGTCTGAAAAATGCTTTTCAGTGTATCATGCATTGTGTTTCCTTTCTGCTGTCAGATACTCCATAATATGCTCAGGAGCAGCGTTCCAAAATTCCTTTGATATGCCGTATTTCATCTGCATAATTGCTTTCAACGGGGCGGTATCCGGTTCTTTGTCATATTTCAGACTGAGAAGATATTCTTTTGTCAGCTCCGAAGAATATTCCTGCAATATGCTGTCTGCTGCAATGTGATAATGCTCACAGAGGATCAGAAATCTGTCCCAGAAGCGAAAGATATTCTTCTGTTTCAGTTCTTCCAGGGTATAGATGCCCGATGCTTCCGCCATTTTCTGAACCGTTTCCGAAAAGGAAATCTTTTCGATCTTGCTGACAAAACTAAATACATCACCGCTTTCACCACAGTGAAAACAGGTGTAGATCTCATCGTGAAAGAGATTCAGAGAATTGGTCTTGCTGTGGCAGAATGGGCATTTACAGCAGTCTTTCTCGATCACTTCGTATTTTTCCACCACCGAGGAAAGCGGATTTTTCAGGCGGATAAACTCCAGTAATTCCGTATTGATAAACATTTTCTCATCTCACAAACTGATCGAATGGATTGACGTTGACATCGTAAGCCAAACTTTGTGCAGGTGGTTTGTCCAGCTGAGGATAATCCTTGGAAACTCTTTCGATGACCCAGTTTAGAATGGTGTGATAATCTGACTTGTATCGTTTTCCGCTGGAAAGCTTGTAGTTGTTGAGAATCTCAATGCACTTATCCACGAATGCCTTGGAATGCTGTTCCGACAGCTTCTGCATATTTCTTCTTATCCGCCTTTTTCTTTGGCGGAGCAGAAGCCGTTCCATTTAATTCTTTCATATTTGATTCTTTCATACTTGATATGTAAGTATTTAATTGTCCTTGGTTTTCTACATCCTGATTTTCAAGATACAGGTTTTCTGCATCTTGTTTTTCTGTATTTGAGACATCTGCATTTTGATTTGTTTCAGACTGCTTTTTGAGAAACAGTTCCGGACATTCCAGACCATCAGGAATATTCTCATATGGAATTTCGTAGATGTGATAAACATATTCAAACCGTCCGCTTTTGGAGTAGTTCGGCGGAAGCTTCTCCAGATACACATACCGCTCATCGATCAGTTCATGGAGGGCAGCACGAACTGCCGTTTCACCCTCTTTGCAGATCTTCACCAGTCCGGCAATGGAATAGTTCCAGTCACAGGGCAGACCCAGTATTTTGGACATCAGCCCGATTGCTTTCAGACTGAGTTTCTGATTTCTCAAATGATGATTGCTCATGATCGTGAAGTCGGTGTTTTTATGCACTCTGACAACCGATGAATTTGATTCATTTGCCATAATAACCTCCGAATAAATAGAAAAAGCGTTCCTCACTGATATATGAAGAACGCTTTTCGTTATCTATTCAATTTTCTTTGCAAATTTAAGCCTGTCTGTTTGTCTTAACGCTTTAGTTGTAAATAAATTATAAACAATGTGGTTCACTTAGTTGGGTACGACTGTTAGAACCTCATGCTGTTTTTATTATGTGATAGGATTGAAATTTGTAAGAAATGTTTACTTTGATGAAACCAATTTCAGAGAATCATCTAGGCATCCAGAACTGCAAATGTAGAGTCGTCAATTTTGATGAAAGCTACAATGTTATCGCTGAGATAATTGGTGCCGGAATTTTCGATTTTTTTGCCGTCTATGGAAGCTGCAAACAGCGTTCCTTAGGAGATTGTGCTGTATGATTTTTTGAGGAAGGATACAACAAAGCATATCACTTTTTTTCACTGTTGTTGAATTTACAGAGGGTAATACCGCACAAAGAGCGTCTGGCGACTTTGCACGCCATCTGCTTGCAAATTTCC
>ENA-OPCO01001689-OPCO01001689.1-human-gut-metagenome-genome-assembly--contig:-NODE-1689-length-13684-cov-4.783036_pt1 | contig 13684 bp, 9 predicted proteins | sample MGYA00241562_ERZ501475 | MGnify/ENA primary metagenome ERZ501475 (study PRJEB25962, sample SAMEA2042627) | human gut metagenome | biome: human gut; feature: human-associated habitat; material: faeces... | reverse complement strand
AGGTCGTGCTGAGGCCGGAGGAGAAGCCGATGAAGAGGATATCAAGGCCCGCCTTCAGCTTTTCCTCCATGACGGCAGTGAACTCCGAGACGTTGACGGCGCTCGTGGTGGCGCGTTCGCCGTCGCGGAGCTTGTCGTAAAATTCCCTGAAGCCGATCTCACGGCCGTCGAGATAGTTGGCGTATGTATGTTCCCCGATCAGAACGTGCAGCGGCAGGACGGCAAGATCGAGCTCGTCCGCCAGTGCCTGCGGCAGATCGCAGGAGGAGTCGGTGACGATTTGAAAACGTTTTTCCATGTGTGACCTCCGGTTCTTGATTTCTGCTGCATATTATACCGCGCCGCGCCGCAAAATGCTATTCAAAAATCGCCATTTTCGCTCTACAAGTCCGAACGCCCGGTCTACCCGCGGTAGAGTGCCTGCGGCGCAAGGGGTTTGCGCTCCTTCGCTGGGAACGGCTGTGACTATGGAGCTGATCATGCGCAGCGCAGAAAATATTTCTTCCGCGCGCGCTCTTTACTTTTTTCACGCTTCATGTTAACATAATGCGTATCCTCTTTTTTACTCTCATTTTCCCTCGAAAGGAGCCACAGATCATGAAAAACAAGCTGAAGCGGATCGCCGCGTCGGTGCTGACGCTGGCGCTGCTGGCGGCGGGCTGCACGCTGCATATGCGGCTGCGAAACCGCTTCATCGACCAGCTGTAATCAGCGCCATCTAATAGGAAGAAATCGCGCAGAAAGGGGGCGATGCGCTTGGCGGATGTAATCGTCCGCTGCAGGGAACTGACGAAGGTCTACGACCTGTACGGCGAGGAAAAAGACCGCCTGAAGGCGCTGCTGGGTCTTCGGGCGAACGTGAAGAAATTTCCGGCGCTCTGCGGCGTGACGCAGGACTTCCACCGCGGCGAAATCGTCGGGCTGGCGGGGCTGAACGGCTCCGGCAAATCGACGCTGGCGCGTATCATCGCGGGCATCACCCAGCCGGATTCGGGGCTCTGCGAGGTCAGCGGCACGGTCAGTATGCTGGCGGCGAACATCGGCATGAATGACCAGCTGACTGGGCGCGAAAACATTGCCTATAAGTGTATGCTGATGGGCATGGAGAAGCGCGAAATCGCCCAAATCCAGCAGCAGATTATTGATTTTGCGGATGTTGGCGTGTACATCGACCAGCCCCTGCGGACGTATTCCAGCGGAATGCGCTCCCGGCTGGGATTCGCCATTTCCGCCCACATGAACCCCGAAATCCTGATTGTGGATGAGGCGCTGAGCGTGGGCGACGCGAGCTTCGCGGAGAAGTGCATGGCGCGGATGCGGCATTTCCGGGCGGAGGGCAAGACGATTTTCTTCGTCACCCACGCGCCATGGCAGATGCTGAACTTCTGCGACCGCGTGATGTGGCTGCATCAGGGGCGCGTTGTGGGCTATGACACGGCGGAACGCATGATTCCGGCGTACGTCGCCTTCACGCGCGAGTGGACGCAGCTTGATCATCTTCAGCGTACGCAGCTGGCGCCGGATTACGAGATGTATCGTGCGCAGGTGGAAAATCAGCAGCGCGCCGTGTGGCAGCAGCGCGCAAAGGAAACGGCGCAAAAATCGCCGTGAGCAGGAGAAACTTTCCTGCGATTCAACTTTTTAGGCTCATCCCGGCGAATAAGAGGAAAGTTGCCCAGATTGCTGGAAACAGAATCGGCAGCTCATTCGTCGTATTTGCTGGAAGGCATATACCATTTCCCCAACAGACAAAAGGAGTGACGCAGACCATGAAACGACTGGTTTCTGTATTCCTGGTGCTCTGCATGATGCTCTCCTGCGTGGCATTCGGCGAAACGCTGGACGGCGCACAGGGCGAAATCATGAATGAAGTGTCGGATGTGGCATCGGACGAGGTGCAGACGCCCGACGAACCGACGCAGGCTCCTGTGAACGAGGACGACATCGTTCTGCCGGATATGGATGATGACATCAGCATCCTGCCGTCGGACGACGTGAACGGCCCCGATCCCTACCGTGAGCTGGTACTGCTCCAGCCGACGGACCTCATCGGCACGACGCTGTCCGAAACGAGCGTGCGCATCGGCTGGGGTTCCGTCGCCTTTGCGACGCAGTACGACGTGTACCGCAAGTTCGGCGGCGAAGAAACCTACACGCTGCTCGGCTCCGTGCCGAACAATCGCCTGTACTATGAGGATACGAACGTGACCCCCGGTCGGGCGGTGTACTACCGCGTGCGCGCGGTGAACGTGTCCTACGACGGCGAGCAGGCGAAGTATGTGTACAGCCCTGATTCGCAGACGCTGTCCTACATGACGCTTGCCAAGCCGAAGCTGCAAGACCCGCGCGGCTTGGGCGCGGATACCATCCGCCTGAACTGGTCGAGCGTCTCCGGCGCGCAGACCTACGAAGTGCAGATGTCCACCAATGCGACGAGCGGCTTCACCACCGTGCGCACTGACCTGACCGGCACGCTGTGCAACGCCACCGGCCTGAAGAAGGCGACGGGCTACTACTTCCGCGTGCGCGCGGTGCGCGTGTTCTCCTCCGGCGAAAAGTTCTACTCTGAATACTCCAACGTCGGCTGCGGCACGCCCATGGATCGCCCGGAACTGACCGTGGTGCAGAGCGGCAACAACGCCCTGCTGTCCTGGCCGGCATCCTCCGGCGCGACGGGGTACATCATCTACCGCAAGACGGGCGCGAGCGGCAGCTACACCCTGCTGGCAAAGACCGGCGCGGTGACTTCCTTCGTGGACGCGAGCATTAACCTGGGTGAAGTGTACTACTACTTCATCTACTCCATGCGCCCCGTGGGCAGCTACAACTGCTTCTCCCTCTCCAGCGAGCGCGTGTACTTCACGGCGCTTGGCTCTGTGAACCTGTGCGCGGTGCGCAACACCGGCAAGCAGGAGCAGACCATTGACTGGGATACCACCGTGCTGGGTGCGAACAAGTACTATGTGTACAGTTCCACCACCATGGACGGCCTGTACACCAAGATTGGCGAAACCGAAGGCACGACTTATGTCGCCAAGAACCTCGTTGCCGGCACGACCTACTACTACAAGGTTCGCCCGGTGCGCGTGTTCTCCAACGGCACCATTTGCTACGGCCCGTGGTCGAACGTCATGTCCCAGCCTGAATCCGGCTCGTTGACGCTGGAGGGCTTAAGCGCGGTGAACCTCTCCGCGGGGCAGGACATTTCCGGCGGCTATGTGGGCGATGTGTTCTCGTGGAGCGCGACCGTCTCCGGCGGCAGCGGCTCGTACACCTTCAAGTACAGCCTCGTCAGCCTGAGCGGCGGCAGCCCCATCGTCCTGAAGGACTTCTCCGACGGCTACACCTCGCTGCCCGCCGGTAAGACCAGCATGACGACCACCTTCACCCTCACCCTGACGGAAAACTACATCAACCTGATTAACTCCCAGAAGTACGCCATGCAGATGGAAGTTCGCGACTCCCTCGGCGCGACGACGGCGATGTACGCTGCCCCCGCGACGCTGAGCGAGATGAACTTCGTTGCCCCCGCGCCGGTGAGCAAGGTCGTCAACAAGACCATCCGCGTGGGCGAAAACTTCACGCTTGACCACGGCATCTACACCGAGGCGGGCGACGTGGCGAACATCGAAATCGCCAACACCAACAGCGCGATTTCCCTGCATGACAACGTAATCACCGGCGTCAACAACGGCTATGCGACGCTGCTGATTACCTCCAAGCGCTATCCCGACATCCTGATCGTCTACAACATCACTGTCGGCTACGCGCCGCTGACGATTGCCAGCGTGCAGCCCAGCGCCTCGAAGCTGAACAACTACGAGACGCTTGCGTGGGATATTACCTTCGCGGGCGGCCGGCCGAACTACAACGTGAACTTCAAGGTCTACCGCGGCACGACGGTGGTTGTCAACAGCAACCGCACGGAAACCGCAACGGGCCGCATCTCCGTCAACTATCAGCCGACGGTGGCGGGCACCTACCTGCTGGAAGTCACCATTACCTCCGCTGATGGGCAGTCCATCACCCAGCGCTCCAGCGCGACGGTGGTGTCGAACTACACGCCTGTGACGGTTGTGCCCAGCACGACGGCGAGCGTGACAAACCGCAACCTGACGTGGACGACTGCCTACAAGGGCACGAGCAGCGTCATCCGCCGCGACTACACCTTGTTCCGCGATGGCTCCGTGGTGGCGACGGAAGTCGGCCTGAATAACCTGACGTTCAACTACACGCCCACTGTCGCGGGTTCCTACATCCTGCGCGTCATCGTGTATGAAGCCAACGGCAACAAGATTGAGGTCACTGCGCCGACCATCACGGTTACGCAGGGAGGTTCCGGCACGTCCGGTACGGGCACGGTGACGGGCGTCCGCGTGGCGCTGCGCCGCGGTGCAAGCACCAAGTACGGCATCATCCTCCGTGTGGACAAGGGCGAAACCGTCACCATTCTGGAGCGGTCCGGCAGCTGGTACTACGTCAGCTACAAGGGCACGACGGGCTGGATGATGGCGCAGTACGTCAAGGCAAACTAAACCAAAAGGTAACATAAAAGAGGGGCGCTCTGGAAAGGAGCGTCCCTTTTTGGGTGCAAAAAAGCGCAATGACGAATGCCACTGCGCCGGAAACGAGGTCAATCATTTTGATTATGAGGGGCGTCGAGAGATAAACTGTCCAATTCGCGCATGATTTCGTCAAAAACTTCATCTATCGGATGCACACGACCTGCCTTGATATCCTCTTCGGCTTGTGCCAAATGGACGTACAGGCGGCGTCTTGCCTCCTCCAGCTCTTCCTCGGTAGGCTCTTCCTCGGTCAGCTCTTCTTCAGTCAATTGTTCCGGAGTCAACTTTTCCGAATCCATGTCCTGCTCACCCCCTGATTGATTCTATGATAGCACAATTTTCCTGCCGCGTCAACGGGAAAACACCCGCATCCCGCACGTCAAAATCCACCGAAAGCATACCATTTTTCCGCTGCAATTCCCTCTTTCTTCCAGACTCGCACATCGCCCCCGCGCGACGAACGGCACCTGAAATGGTATAAACGCACGAAATTAGGACGAATATGACAGCTTGTGCGAGAATTTCGACAGTTTGTGCGAGATTGCTTGCGCCACCCGAAAAAATTGCTATAATAAAGTAGGAAAAAAGCACAGTGGGTGGTCTGTGCAAACGCGTAAGGATGGATTGACCATGAAACACGGTAATTTGGTTTCCCGAATGACTTTGGAGGAAAAGTGCGCCCTGCTTGCCGGCAAGGATGTCTGGCACACGCGCGAGATTCCGCGGCTGAATATTCCCGCCATCACGCTCTCCGACGGGCCGAGCGGCTTGCGCAAGCAGGCGGGCGAAGGCGACCATCTGGGCCTCAACGCATCGACGAAGGCGACGTGCATTCCCTCCGCCGCGACGCTGGCGTGCAGCTGGGACGACACGGTGTCCGAGGCGATGGGCGCGGTCGTCGGGCGCGACGCTGTCAATCAGAAGGTGGATGTGCTGCTTGCGCCGGGGCTGAACACGAAGCGCTCCAGCCTGTGCGGCCGCAGCTTCGAGTATTACTCCGAAGATCCATACCTCTCCGGCAAGCTGGCGGCGGGCTTCATCCGCGGCGCGCAGAAGCAGGGCGTATCCGCCTGCGCAAAGCACTACGCGGCGAACGCGCAGGAGCTGCTGCGGATGCACTCCGACAGCGTGATGGACGAGCGGACGCTGCGCGAAATGTACCTGACGAACTTCGAGATTGCCATCAAAGAGGGCAAGCCGGGCTTCGTGATGACGGCATACAACCGCGTCAACGGCGTGTACGCCAACGAAAGCCGCCATCTGCTGGGCGATATTCTGCGCGGCGAGTGGGGCTTTGACGGCGCGGTCGTGACCGACTGGGGCGGCAGCAACAGCATTGTCGAGGGCGTGCGCGAGGGCATGAATCTGGAGATGCCCGCGGCGGGCGACGACAGCCCCTGCCAGCTGGTGAAGGCGGTCAAGGACGGCACAATCGACGAGAAAATCGTCGATGAGCGCGTGGATCAGCTGCTGGACCTCGTGCTGGCAGAGCGCAAGTCCGGCGAAACGTCGTTTGATGCCGCAAAACAGCATCAGGCGGCGGAAGCAGCGGCGGAAAAGTGCCTTGTGCTGCTGAAGAACGACGAGCACCTGCTGCCGCTGAAGAAGGACGCGCGCGTGGCGGTTATCGGCGAGTTTGCGGCGCGCTCCCGCTATCAGGGCGCGGGCAGCAGCATGGTCAACGCCGTGCAGGTGGATGACACGCTGCCCCTGCTGGATGAATTTTTCCCGGCGCGGGTCGGCTTCGCGCAGGGCTTCGAGCGCCTTGACGCCGCGAACGACGCGCTGGCGGATGAGGCGGTGCAGCTTGCCAAGACGGCGGATTGCGCGGTGGTGTACCTCGGTCTGCCGGAGTGCTTTGAGACCGAAGGGCTTGACCGCACGCACATGCGCCTGCCGGAGAACCAAATCGCGCTGATGAAAAAGCTGCGCGCCGTGTGCAAGAAGATGGTGGTGGTGCTCTCCTGCGGCAGCGCGGTCGAGACGGACTGGGCGCAGGACTGCGACGCGCTGCTTTACGCGGGTCTGGGCGGCGAAGCGGTGGCGCGCTCCGTATTGCGGGCGCTGGTGGGCGAGATTACCCCCGGCGGCAAGCTGGCGGAAACGTGGTATCGTCACTATGCGGACGCACCGGTCAGCCACTATTACCCCGGCACGGAGGCCACAAGCGAATACCGCGAAGGGCTGTACGTCGGCTATCGCTACACCGAGTCGGCGGACGTTGCCCCGGCGTTCGCTTTCGGGCACGGGCTGTCCTACACGACGTTCCGCTACGACAACGTGCAGGCGGATGCCAAGGGCGTGTCCTTTGACGTGACGAACACGGGCGACTGCGCGGGCGACGAAGTGGCGCAGCTGTACATCCACAAGCCGAACGCGGAGGTTTTCCGCCCGGCGAAGGAATTGAAGGGCTTTCAGCGCGTGCACCTGGAGAAGGGCGAGACGAAGCGCGTCACGATTCCGTTTGACGGCTATACGTTCCGCTACTTCAACGTCCGCACGAACCGCTTCGAGGTGGAGGGCGGCGAATATGAGCTGCTGATTGGCGCATCCTGCCGCGACATCCGCCTGACGGCAAAGCACACCGAGCAGGGGACGAACGCGCCCAATCCGTATGCTCAGCTGGCGGTGCAGAGCTACCGCACGGCGCGCGTGACGGACGTGAGCGACGCGGAGTTCGCGGCGCTGCTGGGCCACGCGATTCCGCCGCATCTCTGGGACAAGACGCAGCCGCTGACGCTCAACGACACGGTGACGCAGCTCAGCTACGCCAAGAACCCGCTGGCGCGGCTGATCTACCGGATTCTCACGCGCATGAAGAACAAGGCGACTGCCGCCGGCAAGCCGGATTTGAACCTGCTGTTTATCTACAACATCCCGTTCCGCGGCATGGCGAAGATGATGAACGGCATGGTGTCGATGGCAATGGCGGAGGATATGCTGCTGATGGTCAATGGGCATTTCTTCCGCGGGTGCGGACGGCTCATCCACCACTTCTGCCACCGCCCGAAGCTGAATTTGAACCCGGATAAAAAGAAGAAGTAATTGCGGAAAGCAATTATATAAAATGGGAAGCAACTCACAACAAGGAAAGGAAGCATGTCCCCCATGAAACAATCCTTCTGGCAGTCCCCCCTGACGCGCTCCAGCGTCCCGAAGGACAAAGTGACAACCCCCGAAACCCTGCTCGGCTACCTGATTGGCCCGTTCGGCGCGCTGCTGTCCTCCGGCATCTTCACCAGTTACCTTCAGGTTTATCTCGGCAAGGCACTGGAATTGAGCAGCGCCTACCTGTCCATCCTCCAGCTGGTTTCCACCTTCCTGATTGTGGCGGCGAACCTCATCGTCGGTCAGCTGATTGAACGCACGCGCACCATGGCGGGCAAGGCGCGCCCGTGGCTGCTGCTCTCCGCGCTGACGCTTTCCGTCGCCAGCGTGCTGATGTTCATCATGCCCTTTGAAGGCGCGGCGCGCTATGTGTGGATTGCCATTGCCTACAACCTCTACTACGCCGTCGCGTACCCGATTTACAACACCGCGAACGCGACGATGGTGCCCGTGTCCACCCGTGACAGCGAGAAGCGCAGCGTCCTGGCGTCAATGAGCAATTTCGCTGGCTTGGGCGTGATGGGCGCAGGCTCGATGGTGTTCCCGGTGCTGATGACGATGTTCCTCTCCACCACGAATGAGGCAGGCGAAACGGTTTACACCGGCTTCGGCACGCAGTGGTTCGTCATCATGCTGGCGGTCGCCATCTTCACGGCGCTGACCGTCATCCTCCAGTTCAAGTTCACCCGTGAGCGCGTGACCGAAGAGCTGATGGAAAGCAACGCGAAGGAAGAAAAGAAGCAGAGCGTCTCCATGGGTCAGCAGCTGAAGGCCGTCACCAGCGAGAAGTGGTGGTGGGTCATCATCGTGTTCTATCTGCTGTTCCAGTGGGCGGGCGCGGTGAAAAACGGCTCGATGGCGTACTTCTGCTCTGATGTGCTCGGCGCGGACTGGTACATGTCCATCCTGTCCATCCTTGGCGCGGTGCCGATGGCGATTGCGGCGGCGTTCGTGGTGCCGCTGGCGAACAAGTTCTCCAAGCAGAAGCTGACGCTGGCGGGTCTGGCGCTGGGCGTTGTCGGCGGCGTGATTGCGGGGCTGGGCGGCAATAATCTCGTGGTGGTCGGCATCGGCATCGCGCTCAAGTGCCTCGGTTCGTCTCCAGCGTGCTACCTGATTCTGGCGATGCTGGCGGACGTTATCGACCATGTGGAGTACAAGCACGGCATCCGCACCGACGGTCTGACGATGAGCATCTACTCCTCCCTGATGGTCGCGGCGACCCCCATCGGCGGCGCGATTATTCAGGCGCTCAACGGCATGCTGGATGCAGGCACGGCGGCGTCGGTCAACTACATCTGGATTGAAACGATTGCTTACGCGGTTTGCGCGGTGCTGATGATTTTCTTCGGCGTGGAGCGCAATCTGAAGGCGGAGCAGCAGGAAATTGCCAATCGCGTGTCGAAATAAGACAGTAGATTGGTGAAAAGGGCAGCGCCTGCAAGGGACGGCGGCATCCTCACCGATGCACGACCTTGCAAGCGCTGCTTTTTCTATATAGAAAGGATGAAACCAATGAAACTCTTGTCGATTGCCATTCCCTGCTATAATTCGCAGGATTATATGCGCCATGCCATCGAAACGCTGCTTGCCGGCGGCGAGGACGTGGAAATCCTCGTCGTCAACGACGGTTCAAAGGACAAAACCGCGGATATCGCGGCGGAATATCAGCAGAAGTACCCGACCATCGTTCGCGCTATCAACAAGGAGAACGGCGGCCATGGCGACGCGGTGATGACCGGCCTCAAAAACGCGACCGGGCTGTACTTCAAGGTCGTCGATTCGGACGACTGGGTGGACGAAGAGTGCCTGAAGCGCGTGCTGGCGCAATTGCGCGCGTTCACGGAGCAGAAGGAAGAAATTGACATGCTGATTTGCAACTACGTCTACGACAAAGTGGGCGTGAAGCACAAGCACGTCATGCAGTACCGCCACGCCGTGCCGCAAAACCGCGTGTTCGACTGGAATGAAACGCGCTTCAAAATCGGCGAATATCTGCTGATGCACTCGGTCATCTATCGCACGGCGCTGCTGAACAAGTGTGGGCTGAACCTGCCGAAGCACACGTTCTATGTGGATGAACTCTACGTTTATCAGCCGCTGCCGATGGTAAAGAAAATGTACTATATGGATGAAAACCTGTACCACTACTTCATCGGGCGTGAAGACCAGTCCGTGCAGGAGAACGTGATGATCCGCCGCATTGATCAGGCGTTGCTGGTCAACCGGATGCTGGTGACGGAGGTGGATTTGAGCAAGGTGACGAACAAGCGCAAGCAGGCGTACATGCGGCGCTATCTGGAAATTGTGACGACGGTTTCGTCGATTCTGCTGCTCAAGAGCGGTACGGCGGAGAACAAGCAGAAGAAGGACGAACTGTGGAAGTTCATTCGCGAAGAAAACCCGTATGTTTACAAGAAGCTGCGCCATGGCCTGATGGGGCATGTGCTGCACCTGCCCGGAAAAGGCGGGCGGCGGATTGCGCTGGCGGGGTATAAGGTGACGCAGAAGATTTATGGGTTTAACTGATTGTTAATGAGCAATGGCGGAGGGGGGGAAAAAACGACCTCATCCGCCGCTGCGTGCAGACTGCAATCCACCAACGCCAAAATCAGGAAAGAAAGCAAAACAGGTCTATCAGCGAATCGCGAATTACCTGAAAGTATCATCCACAAGGAGACTGAAAATATGAAGTATGATTATCTCGTCGTCGGCGCGGGGCTGTTCGGCGCGGCGTTCGCACAGATGGCGAAGGAAAAGGGCAAGCGCGTGCTTGTGATCGACAAGCGGAGCCACATCGCGGGCAACATCTACACCGAGGACGTCGGCGGCATTGCCGTCCACCGCTACGGTGCGCACATCTTCCACACCGACGACGAGGAGGTTTGGCAGTACGCCAACCGCTTCGCCACGTTCAACCGCTTCACGAACGCGCCGCTGGCAAAATACCAAGATCGCTTGTACCACATGCCTTTCAACATGAACACGTTTTATGCCATGTGGGGCGTGACGAAGCCGAATGAGGCGCGCGAAATCATTGAGCGGCAGCGCAAGGAAATCACGGGCGAACCGCAGAATCTGGAAGAACAGGCGATTTCGCTCGTCGGGCGCGACATCTACGAAGCCCTCGTGCGCGGATACAGCGAGAAGCAGTGGGGGCGCCCCTGCCGCGAGCTGCCCGCCTTCATCATCCGCCGTCTGCCCGTGCGCTTCACCTACGACAACAACTACTTCAACGACCGCTACCAGGGCATCCCGGACGCGGGCTACACGGCGATGGTGGAGAAAATGCTGGATGGCATCGAAGTGCGGCTGAATGTCGATTTCCTCCAGCATCGGGCGGAACTGACGAAAATTGCGGACAAAATTGTCTACACCGGGCCGATTGACCAGTATTACGACCAGTGCTTCGGCGCGCTGAATTACCGTTCTCTGCGGTTTGAGACGCAGGATTTGCCGATGCAGGACTATCAGGGCAACGCTGTCATCAACGACACGAACGCCGACGTGCCCTACACGCGCGTGATTGAGCACAAGCACTTCGCCTATGGTCAGGCGGATGTGCTGAATCTGCCGCACACGGTGGTGACATACGAATATCCGGCGGACTGGAAGCAGGGCGACGAGCCGTACTATCCGGTGAACGACGCGAAGAACGGCGCGCTGTACGAGCAGTATCGGCAGAAAGTGGCGGGGGAGCGGAACGTCATTTTCGGCGGCAGGCTGGGGCAGTACCGCTATCTGGACATGGACGACACGCTGCGCGCCGCCATCGACTGCGCCCGGAAGGAACTGCAATAAGGGGGAGTAAGGGTGCGGCTTGCCATCGTGGAGGACGACGACAAGGTGCGGCAGCAGCTGCAAACCTATGTGCTGCAATATTTTCAGGGACGCGAGAACGACGTGGAAATCCGCCTGTTTGCCGACGGCGATGAGATACTGGAAGACTACGCGGCGGACTACGACCTGATTTTCCTCGACATCCAAATGAAGCGCCTGGACGGCTTGGCGACGGCGGAACGCATCCGCGAGCGTGACGAGGACGTGTATCTGGTGTTCATCACGAATTTGGCAAATTACGCCATCCGCGGATACGCCGTCCACGCGCTGGACTTCATCCTCAAACCGGTGAATTTCCTCATGCTGCGGCAGGTGCTGATGAGCGTGGAGCGCCTGCTTGACCAGAAGCCGAAACGCTACATCACCCTGCCGACGGACACGGGGCTGACACGCCTTGATGTGAGCCAAATAACCTACGTCGAGACGGACGGCCACGCCGTGAGCATCTACACGGAAAAGGGGATGTACCGCCTGCGGCAGAGTATGCGCGGGATGGAGGAACTGCTTGGCAAATACGGATTTTTCCGCTGCAACAGCTGCTATTTGGTGAATCTGCGGCATGTGGAGCGCGTGGAGAATGGCGGCGCCATCGTCGGCGGGCAGGCGCTGACCATCTCACGCCCGCGCCATAAGGCGTTTATGGAGGCGTTGACGAAATATCTGGGAGGAGCGAAAGTCTAAATGGTAGCGTTCCTCGAAGTTGGATTCTTCCCGCGTATCCATACGGCGATTGCCGAATGGCTGGCGTGTATGCTCTTCATCCTGCCGCAGAAAAAGCGCTTCGGCGAAACCAGCTGGCAGCAAGTCGGCTGCTGCATTGGCTTTCTGGCGCTCCTGCTGGGGCTGAACCTGCTGAATCAGCAGCAGAGCGGGCTGACATGGATGCTGCTGATGGCGGCGTGCATGGGCACCATGCTGGCAATGATTGTCTGCTGCTGCAAGCTGAAGCTGATGAAAGCAGGCTACATTTGGGCGCACGCCTTCATCACGGCGGAGTTCGCCGCGTCGCTGGAGTGGCAGATTAACTATTATCTGCTGATGGCGGATTCGGTGGATTCGCGGGGCACTTGGCTGGTGATGGCGGGGACGTACATCATCGTGTTTTCCGCGATTTACCTGCTGAACCAGAAGCACCATATCCTGCGCAGTGGCACAAGCGTCACGCGGCAGGAGCTTATCAGCGGCAGCGCGATTGCCCTCGCGTCATTCTGCCTGAGTAATTTCAACTTTGCGTTTACGAACAACGTATTTACTGAAACACTGGGGACAGGCATCATCTATTCCCGCACGCTGGTGGATTTCGGCGGCGTCGTCATGCTGTTCGCGTATGACATGGCGCGGTCGGAGCTGTACCTCAGCCACGAGCTGGAGGCGATGGAGAACCTGCTGAATCGGCAGTATGAGCAGTACCGGCAGTTCGACGCGAACAACAAGGCGATGCACCAGATTTACCACGACCTGAAGCACCAAATCGACTTCATCCGCAACGAAAAAAGCGCCAGCAAGCGCGAATCGTATCTGGCGGAGATGGAAAAAGTGGTCACGCTGCGCGACGCGGAGATGAACACGGGCAACGCGATTCTGGACACGGTTTTAACGAGCAAGAGCCTGCGCTGCGCCGAGGAAGGCATCGTGATGACGTGCTTTGCCGACGCGCACGACATGGGCTTCATCGACATGATGGATATTTGCTCCATTTTCGGCAACGCGATTGATAACGCCATTGAGTGCGTGGAGAAAATCGCCGACAAGAACATGCGGCTCATCAAGCTGACCGTGCGCACGCAGAACCGATTTTTGCTGATTCGCGTGGAGAACTGCACGGACAAGGCGATTGACCTGAACGGCGGTCAGCCCGTGACGACGAAAGAAAACAAGGAGAGCCACGGCTACGGCATCAAGAGCATCCGCAAAGCCGCGGAGAAATACGGCGGCTGCATGACGCTGGAGCAGCAGGACGGCTGGTTTATCATGACGGTGCTGATTCCGCTGGCGGAGGAGAATAAGTGAATCAAAAAACCCGGCTGGTCAGGCGGCGCAATTCCGCTTCCAGCCGGGGATTTTTATGGTTCTTCACGGAAAGTTGGGGGAGCAAACAAAGGCTTAGGCGAAGCAACAAAAAGCTGCACGCGGAAGGAGCATGAAAGCGCGACCAACTCAATCGCGAAAAG
>ENA-OPCO01001663-OPCO01001663.1-human-gut-metagenome-genome-assembly--contig:-NODE-1663-length-13821-cov-3.230277_pt1 | contig 13821 bp, 6 predicted proteins | sample MGYA00241562_ERZ501475 | MGnify/ENA primary metagenome ERZ501475 (study PRJEB25962, sample SAMEA2042627) | human gut metagenome | biome: human gut; feature: human-associated habitat; material: faeces... | reverse complement strand
TTTAGAAAGCTCATTCTGCATTCGATTCATAATCCAATATGGGTTTTGCATATCCAAATCAGTACCAAATATAGATTCCGGCCAATATTGTACCATAAGGTTTCGAGCCTCACTATAGCGTTCATACATCTGTACTTCCTGAAAGTTTTCACCTCGTGGAAAAAGATAAAGAGATACCAAGGGATTAAAATATTGTCCACTACCTACCATATTCTTATTATTTTGAATAATATATTGAGCTCCCAAATCAAGACTCAACTTATTATCACAGAATTTAGCGGTATTACGAATAGAGAAATTATAGCGGTTATAAGCATTATTAGGTAAGATACCTGTAGAGTTTGTAGTAGAGACAGATGCGTAAGTTTGATTTTGTTCAGTACCAGTGGTCAACGTGAAACCATTCATCTCCGTCATTCCCGTATTGAAGAAGTCAGATGGATCAAAGTTGCTAGGAGTATCCATCAAGCTCCCCCAACTGCCTAACTCTCCTTCACGATTACCATAAATATTCTGAAACTTCGGCATCATCATCGGAGATGAAAAACTTGTACTATTACTATAAGAAATTTGCACTTTTCCTACAGTACCTTTTTTAGTAGTAATAAGAATAACTCCATTAGAAGCATCCGAACCATACAAGGCTGCAGCGGAAGGTCCTGTTAAAATTGTCATGCTCTCAATATCTTCAGGATTAATATCAGCTACGCTATTAGATCCTGGCTGTTTGTTCATCGTACCTCCAGCATTATCTCCTGAATTTACATTAAACATTGGAATACCATCAATAACATAAAGTGCATTATCATTTTTCTCCAAAGACTTTGTACCACGCATAACTACACGAGCCGCAGCCCCAGCACCGGCTGAAGAAGCATTTATTGTTACGCCAGCTACTTTTCCTGATAAAGCATTAATAAAGTTAGCATCCTTTATATTAGTCAATTCATCTCCCTTTACTTGCTGTACATTATAACTCAACGCTTTTTGTTCACGTTTGATACCCAACGCAGTAACTACTACTTCTTCTAATGTCTGAGTATCTTCTCCCATCACAACCTTTAGGGGTTGGGCGTTGGCAAGCGTGATTGATTGGGAGATATGCGGAGTAGTATGAGAGAAGAACATCTCATACTAAATATAACCATTAATATTTGTATTTGATAATTCATATATTTGTGTAAATATATGAATTGTTGAGTGGATAGTTCTGTCTCTTTATTTATGTTGTTATTATTTACAATGTATAGTAAAAACAAAGGCTGCCTCATTCCAAAGGCAGCCTTTTCTATATGTACAATTTATTGTAGTTTGTTGCTATTCTTGCGGTGGGAATATAAACCCGTTCCCTTTGTTATCATCAAAAGAATAACTTGATGGCTTGGGTAAATTCTTACCATTCTTACTCCAGTCCCAAAGCAGAGTCTCATCCTCTGTAATTTCTCCGGTAGCACTATCCCTCTTCTTCCCATTCAATGGATAATAAAGCAGTAAATTGTCATCGTCAGGATTTACCATCTTCCATATATTCGAAGCTATCTCTTGCGAAGTTCTGGCCGTTTTCCAAAAACGAACCTCACGAATCAGCTCGTTTGAACCACCAATCCAAAAGCCAATCAATCCATAAGGACCTGTTCTGATTTCCCGGTCAGCAACCAGCACTCCGTTCACGTATACATAATTCTTTTGACCATCATATACGAAAGCTAACATATACCAAGTGTCAGGCTGTGCAGAGAATTTGTCAGCGGGAACATCAATCTGAGAGCTTCCCGTCTTAATTTGTAATTGATTAGGGTTAATAGTTACATCACCGAAACGAGTATAAATCTCATCCATAGGACCAGCATTGGCAACCAATTTAGTTCCACAAATAGAACGATTGTTACTTTTGTAACTAGCCCTATTGACCATAACTTCCATTGTCCATTGATCAACTTTGAAATCGTTAGGGAACATTTTATCATCCTCGCTCCCCGAACCACTTCCACTTGTACTTATCCGGAGCGCTTTTGTATTCACTCTTTGCTCAAGTACAAGTAAAGTCTCTTCTTGCCCTCTGATAATATTCACGTCACCTCCTGTAATACGTATAGGCAAAGCATAGTTACCTTCTAGTGAGAATTTTACATTCTTCAAAGAAATAGGAACATCCATCATTGCATAAAGAGGCATAAATGTTATTTTCTGTGAGATCTCATACATCTCTTTAGGAAGTACTATATAGTTAGTTCCATTTTTAGCATTATAAGCATCTAACTGAGCTTGATTACCAGCCTCCAATGTAACTTTTATTTCTTTAGTATCTTGAACAGCTAAAGCTACTTGCAGCCCTTTAATTTCCACATCTTTGCCTTCTTCCACAAAGCTTTGTAATACGCTGTTATTAGCTATATATACTCCTTGCTCACTTTGAAAATCATCCAAAGGATTTTTATATAACTCATTTTGACAACCTGTTAAGAATAACAGAACAGCTAAATAAATATTCTTTTTCATAATAGTCATTCTTTAATATTAATCGAACTTACCAGGATATACCTGATTACCAAAATACAAGGCTTTTCTCAACCATTTGTAAGGAGGGTCATTCGGGTAGTCATACTCCATATGATAAGTACCTATACCACCTATTCTCTTACCACTGGGCAAATCGAGTGTTGCATAGTCAAGAATCTGATTCCCTTCCATACTGTTCAATTCAGGACGCACACTTGTATAATAAGTTATGCCACCAGTTTTCCACCCTTGTTCAAATTCAACGGTAATAATTGTTTTACGCTCCCAGTCGTCCAGATTCGGTTTATTTATTTTATAAATTACAGAACTAGTACTTGATTCCCAGTATGCCTGATAGATGTAATGATCAACCAATTTTGAAGTTTCTGTAGATAAGAGATCCGGCTGACCATCCATAACTAACATTCTTCCAGCAGGACGTAGGCGGGCACTTAAAGTTTCAATGAAAACCTGCATCTTATTATTACCGCTAGGACTGATTGTCTGGTAGTTTGCTAAAGTTCCGGAATGTCCATATCCAGGTTCGTAGTCAATATCAAAACCATCAAGATTGTACTTTTCAATACTATCACAAATAGCATTTGCATATGCTTTTACTCCTTCAATGAAGTTTCCTTGTCCCTTTTCTTCTACCCAATATTGCGTTGCATTCAATCCTTTAGGAGTCAGCTGATCTCCCAAATCTTGAATAATCCAACATAATAATGCCTTTCCTCCTTTCACTTCCTGGAAGAATTTCAAATCTGCTTTCTGTTCATCAGAAAGGTAACCTCTTGTTCCCCAGAGAGATACAAAATCTACACTATCGGGTAACATCTTCAAATAATTTTGAGCGTTGTTTCCTTTTCCAGTCCAGTTACCAAACCAACCAAAGCCTTTCACATGAGGAGTTTTTCTATATTCTCTTATTTGAGCGAAATATTCACGCATGGTCGGTGTAAGATCTTCTTCGGTTTGGGCTTCTATTAGGGGAATCAGACGGTGCATTCCTTCTTGATTCTCAAAAACCTCTCTTTCTTCAGATGTCCAGTCAGAACAGCTTAGTATACTTAAGGCAGATATACCTATACACAAATACTTTAATAATTTCATAATTTTCTTTTCTTAAAAATGAATATCATTATTACTGATTAGGTTGTTTGGGCCTGTTTGAACGTACCCACCATAATTTAGTAGCTCCTATATCTCCACCTCCCAGCAATGTTGGAATTTCAGCCATATTAGGATTGGAATTATAGGCTGTAGGAGCAAATCTAAAGCGTTCAGGAACTCTGCAATCTTCTATTGAGGCGCCAATTCTTCCAGGAGCAGCTTCATCCATAGGTTTCATTAAATATGGGAAACCGGTTCTGCGATATTCGGTCCAGGCTTCCACAGCGTTCGGATATAGTGCCAGATATTTTTGCGTAATAATTTTCTGTAACTGTTCTTCTTGCTTACTCAAATTTCCTGTGTAATCATCCCATTTGGGTGAAGTATTTCCAATGCTTAAATCATGGTTATAAGTGCCATATTTGTAATTACTACCAGTGAGTCCGGTTGGTTTACCTGTTCCTGACAGGTATGTGGCAACTCCACTGACTCCTTGCTCTTGAAATGAAATATTTATTCCTTGTTCATAGAACGTTCTGGGGTCACCACCTATCAAATTGTAGAGAGCAGCTTCTGCTTTCAGAAAATAAGTTTCGGATGCTCTGAACCAATATAAAGGAGAATTGGAGTCTACTTTCGGACGCGATGCAAATTTTGCAGAATATGAGGTTTCCGATTTAGATTTACTATTCGTCGGTGCAACCGGAAAATAACCTGTTTGCGCCCAACTGCCAGATCCATATGTTCCTTCAGTAAAATATGCACTTAACCTAGGGTCTTTATATCCGTCCAAATATCCCCAAATAGTGGCGCCCATTCTTGTTTCGTTATATTCATTGACAGATGCTAACATTGAATTCAGCAATGGCATTTTGTCTGAACTTTTGATCTTTGCTTCACTTGAAATATCTTCGATAACACCGCCATTTTTAGGATCTAATGCTTTCGTAATATATTCTTTAGCCAAAGTCTCATCTATAAAATGTACTCTGACAGCTATTCTCAACATTAATGAGTTAGCCAGTTTTACCCAGTTTTGAACATTGCCATTGTATATCAAATCGTACTGGCCCATCACACTATAAGATATTGTGTTCAGCAATTCTACTGATTTTGACAAATCAGCCAGCATGCTTCTGTAAACAACTTCCTGGCTGTCGAATTTTGGCGCAATACTTCCATCACCTGCTGAGTTATAAGCAATAGGACCAAAAACGTCTGTAGCTCGCAACCATGCTATATTTCTGACAATATTAGCAATCTCCAATATAGCTTGTTCTGATGGGGAATCCGAATCTTTAGCGATTTCATATATTTCATTCCAGGGCAAAAAGATTTGCGAGTAAAAGTTCTGATATGCATAATTCATTCTACTATCTGTAAAATTCCAATTAGCCTCATTATTAAATCCCCAATTATTATTATTGCCAAAATAACCAATATAGTTACCGGAAGATATCAAATCAGTATTTTGTAAATCATTTCCAGGTCCAGTTGTCAAACTAGGTGAACCTATAGGGATCACTCTTTGCTGCATATTCATGAAACGGGCACCATATTTAAGAGGACCTAATTCCCCATCGGAGACACCGTAAGGATTGGTATTGACAGCTTCATAATCACAAGCTGACATAGAACAAAGTGCCAAAAGCAGAATTATATATTTTTTCATATTCAATTCCTTTATTTATTTTAGAATCCAAATTTCAAACTCAATCCATAAGTAGACTGGCTGGGTAACATAAAATAATCGTATCCTTGACCAAAAGTACCAGTGGAAGCTGTTAGTTCAGGATCATAAGGGGCCTTATTGTATATCATCCATAAATTAGTACCGTATACTGACAAGCTCAAATTATTAACAGTTCCTTTAAACCATTTATTGGGGAAAGTATAAGTTAGTCTGGCTTCCTGCAATCTCACATTAGTTGCTGAGTATGTATAGTAGGCATCCAAATTAGAAACTGCATCATAATAAGTTTTTGGATCAACTTTGAAATATCCTAATGATACACCACCTGCATCACGTGCATCTGCTGATGCTTCAGATACTCCATATCTGTCTAACATAGCTTGTGTTTTAGATATTACGATTCCTCCAATACGAGCTGTGAACAACAAGTTAAGATTAAATCCTTTGTAACTAAATCCATGCTGCCATCCCAAATTCCATTTAGGATTCACGCTACCTAGCTTGTAGGGTGTGGTGGTTTCTGTAGTTAATGCTTGACCTGGCTGATAGTCTACATAATTATCACCATCTCTTTTTAGCCATTCATTTGCATATACAGTACCAATTTCTCCTCCTTCTCTCAAACGGAAACGCCCAACCTGAATATCCGTTAAATCTATCAAGGTATTTGTTACCGGATTCAAGACATCGCGTGCCAATTGGATAATTTTATTTTTATTTGTCGTTGCAGTGAACGTTGTACTATAATTAAAATTACCAAATTTCTTGTCAAATCCTAAACTTAATTCAAGTCCTCTATTCTGGACATTACCAGCTTGTACAAACATATATTCAAAATTACTACCCAATGTAGCTTTCAGTAACTGATTATATGTATTTGAATGATAATACGTAACTCCGAAAGTTATTGTATTATTAAACCATTTGGAATCAAGACCTACTTCATAAGAACGAGTTCTTTCAGCTTTCAGATTGGAAATCGGATAATATTTAAAAGGTTTAAAGGTTCCTCCTTCAAGTTCGTGAGTGAGTGTTCCGGGAGTTAATCCTGTATAAGGGATCGGCGAACCTACCTCTGTATATGAAGCTCTGACTTTCAGGAAACCTAAAGTTGACTCTAATTTTTCTTTAATATTATTGGGTAACAGTTCAGTAATGATGGCAGACAAACCAACTGAAGGATAGAAAATCCACGGATCATCACTGTTTACCAATTGAGAAGGCTTATCGGCTCTCCCTGTCAAGGTTAGGTATAAGGCCGAATTCCATGATACCTCAGCAGAAGCAAATACAGCAAAATTTCTCCTGCGACTGTCTCCACCGGTTTGACTTGCGGTGCTCTGCGTCGGGTCTATATTGCTATATACAAATTTATTCGGTACTAATAGTAACTGTCCTCCATATCCACGTCCTTTTGTATCATATTCTTCGAAAGAAGTTCCTGCATTGATCGTAGCATGATAGATTTCAGCAAACTGTTTATCGAAGTTTACCATTATATCTGCATATTTCTGTCGAAACGTCTCGTTAGAGTATGTATAGCGTCCGTTTGTACTAGCATATGTGTTTATGGTAGATGCATAACGTTTATCTTCCTTTTCAGTATAGGTATTATCTAAACGTACACGACCTGCCACATTCAAATAGTTGGTAATATCGTACTTTAAAGAGGCATATAGCATATAACGGTCTTTTACTTCCGGACGAATGTTACGATAGGCAATCCAATATGGATTTTGTATATCCATACCAAAATCTCCGGGACTCCATTGCTGTTGAGAATATCCGAGTTCACTATTATAGCGTTCAAAATACTTCTCTTTCTCAAAATCTTCACCGCGCGGATATAAGTATGCGCCAACAATTGGATTAAAATAAGTTCCATAAGAAATCATATTGTTATAATACTCACGTATATAACTTGCAGATGCATCTAATGTCAGCTTATCATTCAAGAATTTAGCAGTATTTCTCAATGTCACATTGTAACGGTGGTACTTGTTATTGGGGACAATACCATCAGAATTTACAGCAGCAATCGAAAAATAAGTCTGATTCTTATCGTTTCCGGTTGAAAGATTAAATGAATTATTAAAGGTTGCCCCTAATTCAAAGAAGTCTTTAGGATCATACGATGATTGATTTTCCAGTTTATCTCCCCACGAATAATAGTTTCCTGATATTCCATATCTATTTTGGAATTTAGGCATTGTGAGCGGTGTCATAAACTCTACTGAAGAAGATACATCTATACGCATTTTTCCAGCTTCGCCTTTCTTCGTATTGATTAAGATTACTCCATTTGCTGCACTTGCTCCATACAATGCTGCAGCAGACGGTCCAGTCAATACTGACACACTTTCAATATCATCCGGATTGAAATTGGCGATACCTTCACCTGAAGTTCTGCCGCTTCCGAATCCTGTTCCGTCGCCAGTTCTGTCAGCTTGATTACCAATTGGTACACCATCAACTACATATAGAACATTGTTATCTCCGCTAATAGATTTGTTACCACGCATTGTAACACGAGTACTACCTCCTACACCGGAAGCACTGCGTTGTATATTCACACCAGCCACTTTTCCGTTTAGACTATTGACGAAGTTAGCATCCTTTACGGAAGTTAAAGCATCATTGTTAACTTTCTGCACATTATAGCTAAGTGCTTTTTCAGAACGTTTGATACCCAAAGCAGTAACAACAACTTCATCCAATTTTTGTGTATCTTCCCCCATTGTTATTTTCAATGGCTGGGCATTGGTCAACGTGATTGCTTGGGAGTAATGAATTTATAGCTCTTTTCATATTTCTTTATGTTCTATTTTTAAGAATAGCCAAGTGGTCAAAGTCTATGAAATCTAATAAATAGCAAAAAAAATGTATAATTTATTGCGAGATTATGCGATGTATTTGCATAAAATAATCGCTTAGTGCATAAAAATGTCATCTTCCATTCCATGAAAGAGCTTTAAAACATATGAACGAGCCAGTCGTTGGTTTAAAAGGAACGGCATTTTGGTTTTAAAGGAAACATCAATTCCTTTAAAACCAAGATAAATATGAGTACTTTGAAAGAACTTTTTCTCTATTTGGTTTATTTTTTCGTCTGATTCTGAAATGACAATATGATTCTACATATTGTTATTTATATTATAATGTCTGTGTTTTGCACGATTTAATAACCATATAATTATTAATAACGTTTATTTAAATCATGCCGTTGAAAATAAATTGAGAATACAAGCTTTATTTCTAATTCTTATATAGTTTAATGTAATATATTACATTATAGGTACATTAAATATGCATTTTTTTAAGAATGTGCTGATTTTACTGATTTCATGTTTTCTATTGTTTATAAAATGCGACATTACAAGATATGATTAGCCGTATGGCTAATCATATCTTGTAATGATATTAGACACAATGAGATTTTTCTATAATTCATCATATTATCGTATACTCATTTATTTTATGCCTATGCAATAAACACAAAAAGTAGCGTTGTGCATACAATTTGCATGCACCATTCAAATTTACATTTTATGATCGAAATTAGTCAGTAGTCGGGCATTTCTAATCCTCTCTTCCTTTTCAAAACATGCTAAATAATTCTCAGTAACAGCTAAATTGGAGTGACCAAGACTTTCGGAAATATAAGAGGTTTTGGCTCCACCACGTTTTAATACTGTCGCAAATGAATGTCTTGCTGTATAAGTGGTCAACTGAGCAATACCTGTACCTTGGGCTATTTTCTTTAACTTTCTATTACATTTAGTAACGATACGACGCACTAATCTGATCTTTTCAAAAGCATCTTCATCCCCTTTGGCATATTTGAAAATGTAGGTCTGCGGACTTACATTGGGGTTTCCCCACTTATGAATGATATCCCACATCTCAGGAGTTATAGTAGCACGTATTTCTTTACTATGTTTAGTTGTCCTGGATGTTTTGGAACGTATAAAACAAATTTCTCCATCTACAATATTTGAGTACTGGAGAAATAACAGATCCATAAAATTAATTCCATTACATAAATAAGAGAAGAACCATAAATCACGAAATTCCTCTAATTCATTGGTAGAATCTTGGAAAGACATGACTCTCTTTATCTCAGGGAGAGTGAGAGCTAGTTTTCGACCATGTCCTTCTGGTATTTCATATTTATTCTTTCCAAAAGGAAATGATGATTCTTTCAATATTCCATCTCGTACAGCACGGTTTAATATGCACTTTAAGGTTCGAAAATAAATACTCACGCTTGAATAGCTTTTACCGTTAGAAATCCAAAAACGTTCACAGTGCTTCAGCCACTCCACTGTTATTCTGTCTAATGGAATATTGGTACCACCAAAACTTTCTAAACTCTTCAAGGCACTTCGATAATTTAAAAATGTACTTGCCTGCTCATTATCCTCTAATTCCTTCATCTTTAATTCGAAAGCTGTACGCAAATTAATTTCTTTCGTATGCCTTCCAAGTCTAATACTTAATATTTCAAAACTAAATTCTCCTTTTTGGATAAGTTCGCTGACTTGTTGTTTTATAATAGAAAAACTACTTTCTATATCAGCTCTTACCTCCATTAATAACTGACTTTTTGCCTTTAACAATCTATCCCAGTCTTCTTTTGACAATTCTTTCCCCGTAGAATAATATTTCTGTTTTCTCCGAAATACTACCTGAACTTTAACTGGAAATAATCCATTAATTTTAGCTCTTCTGATGTCTAATATGGTCAATACAGAAACTCCATCTTTTGAATATTTGAACATAAAATGATGCTTTATATCTATCTGTTATTTGAATATATGCAAATTGCATGCAAATGTAATAAATTGAATAGTTTTTCAGAATTACTTAATGCTCTATTTATCAAATGATTATGTACTTATTTTTCAAAAAAATGCTTAGCCTAACCATTTTTTACGAAAAAAAATCTTATTTTCGTTTAGTATGGTTGCAGTATTAAATGTATTACTGATGAATAAGCGCTTATGAAAAATCATTTTTAGTGTAACCTTTAAATTTATAAATATGAGAAACAGAGATACATAGATCCTTTGTATGAGTGGCGGTTATATTTTTTATCCGCACATGTTTGTTAACTACCTAAAAACTATTTCTAATTAAAAAGAATAAGATGAAAGAAATTATAAAACACAAGTTTTCATACTTGTTATTCTTCCTTTTGTTGGTTTCGTGTTTTGCTTCAGCTTATGGGCAAAAACGAACGATCACTCTTAATCTATCGAAAGTACCCTTGAACACTGCTTTGAAAGAAATTGAGAAACAAACTTCAATGTCAGTAGTCTATAACACAAATGATGTCGATATAAATCGTGTCATATCTATCAAGGTAACAAAAGAATCTTTGAATAATGTAATGAATCAGTTATTCAGAGGAGTTAATGTCAGTTTTTCAATAGTAGATAATCATATTGTACTTTCTGCGAAGAGTAATAAAGAAGAGCAGCAGAAAAAAACACCAATTACTGCAAGTGGTACTGTTACTGATTCAAAAGGAGAACCATTGATTGGAGTTAGTATTTTGGTAAAAGGAACTTCAAATGGTACTATCACTGATATGGATGGAAATTTCAAAATACAAGCAGCTAAAGGTGATGTACTTGAAGTATCCTATATCGGTTATGCCTCCCAAGCAATCACACTTACCAACGCACAACCTATAAAAGTAACCTTAGGAGAAGATACGCAAGTATTGGACGAAGTAGTTGTTACTGCATTGGGTATCAAGCGTGCAACTAAGGCGTTAAGTTATAATGTACAAGAGGTAAAAGGTGACGAATTGACAGCTGTAAAAGATGCCAATTTTATGAATTCACTATCAGGAAAGGTTGCCGGTGTTCAGATTAATAGTGGTGCAACCGGTGCTGGTGGTGCCACACGTGTTGTTATGCGTGGTATGAAATCTCTGACTAAAGATAACAATGCATTGTATGTAATTGACGGTGTACCTATTTTTAATACAGGAAAAAGCGGTGGCGAAGGATTATTTGGAGAGATGGGAGGATCAGATGCTGTTGCTGACTTAAATCCGGACGATATTGCTAGTATTAGTATGATGACCGGTCCTTCTGCGGCAGCATTATATGGTTCTGCTGCGGCAAACGGTGTTGTTTTAATTACTACTAAAAAAGGCCAAACAGAGAAAACTACCATAACAGTATCCAACAGTACTACTTTCTCTAAAGCATATATTATGCCGGATATGCAGAACCGTTATGGTACAAGTTCCGGATTATTCAGCTGGGGAGAATTGACAAACCGTCGATATAACCCATCTGACTTCTTTGAAACAGGCTCCAATGTTATCAATTCGGTAGCATTATCTACAGGAAATACCAAAAACCAGACCTATCTTTCTGCTTCTACAACTAACTCCGGTGGAATTCTTCCGAATAACTCCTATAACCGTTATAATTTTACGGCACGTAATACCACCCATTTCCTGAATGATAAACCTACTCTGGATATCGGTGCACAATATATCGTTCAGAACAACAAAAACATGGTTTCTCAAGGACAGTATTATAACCCTCTCCCATCACTGTATCTATTCCCTCGTGGAGACAACTTTGACGAAATTCGTTTGTATGAACGTTATAATACTAACTACGGCTATATGGAACAATATTGGCCTTATGGTGATGCAAGTTTGTCATTACAAAATCCATATTGGATACAAAATCGCATCAACCGTACTTCCAACAAGAAACGTTATATGATGAACGCTTCTTTGAAATGGCAGGCTACAGATTGGCTCAATGTTGTCGGTCGCGTCAATCTGGACAATTCCGACTACCGGAATAAAAACGAAAAATCAGCTTCTACATTAACAACATTCTGTGGTGTAAGTGGTGGTTTTGAAGATGCCATGCGTCAGGAACGTTCTTTATATGCCGATTTCCTGGCTAATATAGATAAAACATTTGGTGATTTTCATTTAACAGCCAATGTTGGTGCTTCCATATATCATACTTCAATGGATCAGTTATATATTGCAGGTGACCTGGTTATCCCCAACTTCTTCCAGATCAACAATATTAATTTCTCTGCCAACTATAAACCGGATCCTACCGGATATGAAGATGAAATTCAAAGTATTTTTGCCAGTGCTGAATTAAGTTGGAAAAATCAACTGTATCTAACTGTAACCGGACGTAATGACTGGGATTCAAAACTCGCATTCTCCAAACAAAAATCGTTCTTTTATCCGTCAGTCGGTTTATCGGCTTTATTATCAGAAATGGTTAAACTACCAGAGGTGATTTCTTATGCTAAAATACGCGGTTCGTATACAGTGGTAGCCTCTTCTTTCGATCGTTTCCTTACTAATCCGGGGTACGAATACAACAGCCAGACACATAACTGGGCGAATCCGACCGTATATCCGATGGACAATATGAAACCTGAAAAGACTAAATCCTGGGAAATCGGTTTGAACTTGAAATTCTGGGGAAATCGTTTTAATTTAGACGCTACTTACTATCGTTCTAACACACTGAACCAAACATTTAAGGTAGATATCCCCTCTTCTTCCGGATATAAACAAGCGATTGTACAAGCTGGTAACGTGCAAAATCAGGGTATTGAATTAGCTTTAGGATTCAGTGATAAATGGGCAGGATTCGGATGGTCTTCTAATGCGACCTTCACTCTAAACCGTAACAAGGTGAAACGACTGGCAAGCGGTAGCGTGAATCCCGTGACAGGAGAAGCTATCCAAATGGATGAAATGAATGTGGGTTGGTTAGGTAAAGAGAATGTAGCTCCTCGCGTCATCCTGACAGAAGGAGGTTCCATGACTGATATCTATGTATACAACCAGCTGACAAAAGACAATAACGGTAATATAAAAGTCGATCAGAATGGTAATCTGGGTATCACTTCATCAAACACTCCGGTAAAAGTAGGTAATCTGGATGCTGATTTCAACCTCGGATGGACCAATCATTTCACTTATAAAGGAATTGATTTAGGAGTTGTATTATCAGCCCGTGTAGGCGGATTAGCTTATTCGGCTACTCAAGGTATTTTAGATTATTATGGAGTATCCGAAACATCTGCAACAGCTCGTGATAATGGTGGTATACCTATTAATAACGGCAAAGTTAACGCCCAAAAGTATTACCAGACTATTGGTACGGGTGAAGGTGGCTACGGTCGTTATTATCTATATAGTGCAACCAATGTACGTTTGCAGGAATTGAGTCTAAACTATACACTTCCTAAAAGATGGTTTAAAAATGTGGCGAATGTTACTTTGGGTATTGTAGGACGTAATTTATGGATGATTTATTGTAAAGCCCCATTTGACCCGGAATTGTCTGCCTCTACCTCCAGTAACTATTATATGAATGTAGACTACTTTATGCAACCCAGCTTGCGTAACTTCGGTTTTAATGTGAAAGTTCAATTTTAAAAGAAAAAGCTAATGTTATGAGAAAATATTTAAGAAATATCACAGTCGGTGCCGCTCTGTTGTT
>ENA-OPCO01001653-OPCO01001653.1-human-gut-metagenome-genome-assembly--contig:-NODE-1653-length-13866-cov-3.218883_pt1 | contig 13866 bp, 9 predicted proteins | sample MGYA00241562_ERZ501475 | MGnify/ENA primary metagenome ERZ501475 (study PRJEB25962, sample SAMEA2042627) | human gut metagenome | biome: human gut; feature: human-associated habitat; material: faeces... | reverse complement strand
ATCAGGACCGATATCAAAATGGAGCAGATGAACTTGTGCTTGTGTTCTGTGATACGGAAAAGAAACCTCACGAGCAATATGAGGACATTAAACGCAAAATTAATGAGTTTCATGGTGTGGATAGTGCAGCGAATGAAGTGATTATATTTGGTAATCCATGTACGATGCAGATTATATCTAAGCATTGGACCGATGAAAATCTGAAATCTCCAGCAAAACCAGTAAATGCTCCGTTGATAAAGGAATATACCGGAGTAGAAAATTACAAAGGAAGAGCAGACCAGATTCGGGAAGTTATGGAACATGTTACTGCGGAGAATTATAAAAATATGAGTCAGCGAGTGAGAAAGTTGGATTCAGATGATTCTGTTACTGGTAGCAGTAATTTTGGAAAGTTCATAAAGCTGTTTGAGAGTGATGACAGTGGGTGGATTGAGGAGATTAATGAACAAATAGAGTAGTATAAGGAGGATAAAAAGATTTGAAAAAAAATGGCAGGATTAAGAAAATAGGCTGTTTGGGTGCATATAGTTTTGTTCTGTTCCTATTTGCTTTTGACTGTCTTTATTTTTGGGTCAGTCAGAAACGGCAGGTTGTTCATTATAATAAACTTACAGAGTGTTTTTATGGCAAACATGTTACCTACTTGTCTGGCGTATATTTATGGGCGTATATATTTTTTATCCTTATGCCTGTTGTTTTCTTTATTTTTTGGAAAAAGAAAATACGAACCGTTGTTTTATTTGCATTGTTGTTTGTCCTGCATGTGGCTGTAGGGACTTCTTTTGTAATCTGGCTGGAAAGCATGGACAATGATGGAACATATGATGGTTTTGGTGATTTCTACCGTTATGAACAGCAAGAGCCAGGTGGGAATTGGGTATTATGTATACAGGAAGTGTATGTTTCTGGTTCAAATCCAGAGGAAAGCAAGCAACATAACATTATTTATGTCCAAACAGGATACAATACTTTGAAGCAGGTCAGGGAATACAAATTTGGACCAGCGGATTACGAAGTTTCCTGGAAAAACGACAGGGTGCAGATATTTCAGGAATTGTGGAATGAAGATAAACCAAACCATAGTCCGTATATAGATATTTATTATGATGAATGGAAAAGGTCGGGGGCAGACATTGACTGAGATGCGAGACATAACCACATATAGTGTGATACAAAGGTTTCACGATGCGGTAAGCGTTGTGAAACCTTTTTCTTTGCGTGGGTCCGTAATACGGCAGATATCGTGCAACTTTTTTCCTTTGGCGGGGCTCGCAATGCATATTGGCAAAACCGCAGAAAAAGAGTATACTGTAAATAATTATGTGCAGCTTTGTAAAGTCGAAGCTGTAACAAAGAATGTGTATATATGTGGGGATGTATATACTTGGGTGGCAAAACACGAGAGGAGCTATACGGTAGCATATGAAAAAGCATATTAAATTGGAATGGGTTTACATTGCTGTGCTGGTTATCTCATTAATTTTGTCAATTGTTACAGGCGTTCAGATCGCCGGTGAAGTGGTTAATGTGCGGCGCAACTTATCAGAGCAGAACATGGGCATGAACGCATTTGTCTATGGCAAATATATTGACTCTTATTTAACGAATAGAGTGGAACTGCTCAATACAATGGCAGACTGCATCGCGCAACTTGGCAGCACAGATCCTGATGATCTGCATACGGTTCTGGTAGGACAGAATGAATTTAGCAGAATATGCCTGTTAAACAACGAAGGAAAGAAGATCTGTGGGGCAAATTATGAGGTAGACAATCTTAAGGACAAGCCCTTTTATGATACGCTGATGCAAGGAAAAAATGTTGTAGCGCCGTCGATAGAGGTCGATACGGACGATAAGGAAGTATTGCGCTTTTATGCACCGGTTCAAAAGAACGGCAAGACAGTTATGACGATCACAGCAGGAATTTTGACACAGGAAATTAAGACTGTCTTGAATGAAGCGGATTACAAAGGAGACGGTGCACTCTGTATTGTCAACGGATTAGGCGATTATGTGCTTGGAGATAACGACTATGAATCCATGTTGAAAAATCGTGGTGGTAATCATTTCTCATACTTGAACAGCTGTCAGGTGTTAGATGGTGTCAGTTCGGTGGATGAATTAGAGGAACGCATGGAGCATCAGTTGATCGCATCAGTAGACTATCAGCATGCCGGAGTCAAATATTCGGCGCAGTACGTACCGCTTAGTGTCAACAATTGGTACGCTGTTACGACGATGCCGATGGACAGCTTTGGCTCAACGGTCGGTGTGGTTAGCACGGGTACAATAGTGTTAACCGTCATATCTGTGATCTTTATCTTGATATTTCTTGCTATGTCTGCATACATAATGGTACGCAATATTAAGCTTCGCACAGAAAACGAGCGACATAACATTTTAGAGCAGTGTGATCAGAGTGTATCGTTTCAGGTGACATTTCGTCCACACAAAATGGAGTTTTATGGTGATGTTAAGAGCATCATTGGAACAGAGATCGGCAAACTTTCCGGAGAAGCCGTGTATGATATATATGATTGGATCCATGAGGATGATTATTCTCTGAGAGGTCGCATGAGCAGCTTTTGGGAGGGAGAGGATACGAAATTTAATACAGAAGTACGTATCCGTAACATCAAAGGAAATTACAGATGGTATCGTATTGTCGGTATACTGGAACGTAATGAGTTTGGCGCTAATGAATCGTTCGTCGGTAAAATCGTCAATGTTGATGAGGAATTAAGCGAAGAGAAAGAGCTTGTTCAGCGGGCTGAGAATGACATGTTGACAGGTGTTCTCAACAAGAAGACAATGGAAAAACGTGTTTCTTTAATGCTCAAAAACCGTGGCGATAAATACGTTATTTTCTATATGGTCGACTTGGATAATTTCAAGAATGTTAACGATACGCTTGGTCATATTTATGGAGATCAGGCAATCGTAGAGACAGCGCAATGTCTTAATAAAGTATTTGCGAATCAGGATTGCATTGGCAGACTCGGCGGCGATGAGTTTGCAGTATGCGTATCCTATCAGGCATTTGATGAGCAGGGACTATTAGAGTTTATCGGCAAGAAAGCACAGGAAATTTGTGCCGGCAACCGTCGTACTTATACGGACAATGTATCCAGTGTATCGATCACGAGCAGTATTGGAGTAGCGTACGCACCGGATATGGGAGATAGCTTTACGGAGTTATATACACAAGCCGATTGTGCTCTGTATTATTCCAAAGCGAATGGAAAAGATCAGTATCATATCTATTCGCCGAAGGATGATAATTAATATACGGGGATAGAGATGATGGAAATGTAGCGACTCATTGTCCGGAGTTTCCGGACGATGAGGGGCATGGGAGAATAAGATGGATTATGTAATTTCTTATGAGGTGATGTCGATCGTGATACTGGCACTTATTTTGGTGTCCTATACGTGTCACAAATGGCTGGATATCAAGAGAAACCGAACGTTTAATTTACTGGTGATCATGACGATCTGTACGGTGATCGTGGATCTTATAGGACGTTCGTGTGTATATGTTGTAGGCAGCAATGCTCTATTTATGGCAACTGTAGTTGCCACTGTGGTAAATCTTAGCCTATATCAGGTTTGCCTGTTGTTTTATAAATACACACTAAATACGCTCGGATGTGCCAATGTATTTTATCAAGGCATCAGTGCAGTGTTTTTAGTGTTTGACCTGTTGGTTGATATTGCGTTATTGTCTAATCCATGGACACATTTCTTTTTTGAATATAATGGGTTACATAAAGGACAATACCAGATTCATTATGGCATGGTAGTGTTATTGATCTGTGCAGAAATACTTATGCTGGCTGATGCATATTTCCTCTATCGATATCGTCATAAGATTGCAAAAGAGCAGTTTCTTATTCTTACATGGACTGTTCCGATCATTATGGTAACGATGTATTTTCAATATATGACACCTACGCGCTGGAGACTTACTTACTTTATTTTGTCACTGCTCGTTATTGTGTACTATGTTACAATGCATATGTCGGATCAGCATTTGGAACAGAATATGCGCTGTTTTTCCCGTATCGGCTTTCGGAAAGTTGTTGAAGAGTACGAAAGATATCAGGATAATTTTGCTTGTGTATCGGTTAATATCCGTAATCTGTCCAGTATGATGAATATGTGTTCAGAGCAAGAGTTGTCGATAGTTCATAATCGTATTGCCTCCTATTTGCAAAGCACAACGAAAGCACGTGGTGTGTATAAATTCCATAATTCCGAGTATGTTGTGGTGTTCAAAACGTATAGTAAGGCGTGGGAAGCAGGTCGTTATTTGCTGCAGAGTATGCCGAAGGTACTTCGGATCAACGGACAAAATATTCCGGTCAGCTACGGACTTTATATGATACAGTTCATCGATGCGGAGTATAATGCCGGTGATTTTTACCGGATCATGGAAGGACTGCGGCGTGTAATATTGGAACGGTCTATTTCAGAGGAGGTACTTTGTTACGAGGGTGATATTAAGATTTTATTACAGAGAGAATTGTCAGCTGTCAGCAGATTGAACGAGATGACAAACGGAGATGAGTTTTTATTCCGCTTTCAGCCGATCTATGACACGGAGGCAGGAGAAGTTGCCGGACTGGCAATCAAGGTTATGCTTGCTATGCCGGACGGAGTCTATTTGGAAGAAAGTGATATATGGAGACTTGCCGAGAAAAATGGCAATGGCAATCGAATTACATTGTACTGCTTGGAGCGGGTGATAGGATTTGCTGTGAAACATTATATTTTTGAACAGGGTATCAGGCATCTTCATATTAGTATGACAACGATGCAGATCAGTTCACAGGAAATGATCGAACAGTATTGCGATATATTGCTGTTTCATCAGATACGTCCGGAGCAGTTAGTTATTGAGATTAATGTCGATCAGGCGTTGCCGGAAAATATTCTGAAGGAAAATATTCAGTATTTGCGCGATAAGGGATTTGTTGTATTGTTGGATCAATTCGGTATGAATGTGTGCAACCTTAAAGATATGTTAGCGCTGCCGTTTGACATGGCAAAGTTTCATCAAAACATGACAAAACGTTTTATGCAGGATCGTCAGATGGAGCTAAAGCATCTGGTACATATGCTGCGTAGACAGAATTGGCAGATTTTTCTGGATGGCGTAGATTACAGTATGCCGCTTGGTACGTTTCGGGAGATGGGCGTGACAGGCGTGCAGGGTGAGTCGATGACTCCGTATATGCAAGAAGATGAGTTGATTGACTGGCTCAGACGGAGAGGAGGGGATGTACATTATGAAAATGATACCTTATAATGTGCATTATGAGATCGGAGCTTCGTTGTTAATGATCTTGCTTTTGTGCTGTATTGTCGGCAAAAAGAGACTGCGCACGCGTTCCAACAATCTGTTTTTATGTAATGTATGTCTGTTGATCGCCGGGAATCTTATTGATGGGCTCTGTGGTTTGATCAATAGCGGAATGATAACATGCAGTGTACATACACAACGTTTATGCAATGCGTTAGATGGCAGTATTTTTTATCTGTTGATCGCAGCATACGTACTGTATTTCTTGAGTTTGGCGTATCTGACGAACTATCATAATAAGCAAATATTTTCAATGAGCATTTTGATGGTGGTGCTTGCTGCGGTTTGCTTTGTACTTCCATTTTTACAGAGTAATTCTTGGAGCAATGGAAAGTATGTTTTTCATGGGATTCCGGTTTCTGGTATTACCGAAGGAATCACGGTAGTGTATGTGGTGAGTGCCATGATCTATCTGCTCTTGCATGAAAAAAAGATGGGCAAGCAGAAGAAAGGTTTCTTTTTGCTCTGTAATATAGTGTTTGTTGGAGCAATTGGGCTGCAGCACATTGGAATCTTTTGCTGCCGCTTTGTGTATCCCATCTTGGCAGTTATCATCTTCGCGTATTTTTTGTTGTTCCAGAGTCCGGATTTCTACATGGATCGTTTGACTTGGGCATTTAATCAGACAGCCTTTTTTGACATATTGCGGGAATGCGTACAATACCGGGAGCCGGCCAATTTTTTGCTGGTTCGTATTAACGAATACAATTCTTTGCTGCGTATACATCAGTATGAGAATCTGGCTCAGGTAAGAAGTAATATATCTGAAATACTGCGTGATACAGGGACAAAGCGGGAGGCAACGGTGTATCGCATTGGTGCCTCGACCTTTGCAGTCCATTGTCGAGACAAAGAGCAGATCAAGCGTCTGCATGAACTCTTTTTATCCTATCTGCCAAAACGGTGGGAGATTGAGGATGAAGTGATCAAAACGAACTATTGCTACTATTTGTTGGCATATGAAGGCGATGATACGTCTTTTGAAAAATTAGTGCAATGGATCCACTATGCAAGGTCTGATCACAAGGCGCATCATAAACAGGGAGAGTTGATCACTCTGCGTTATGATATTATGACAGAAACCGAACGACAGAGAGAAGTGCTGCGTTATATTGAAGAAGCTATCTTAGATCAAAGAATGGAAATTCATATGCAGCCGGTATATTCATTGGAACAGGATAAGATCACTTCGCTAGAGGTGCTTAGCAGAATGAAAGATCAGGAAGGCAACTTTATCAATCCGGAATATTTCATTCATGTTGCGGAAGAGAATCACTGTATTTTGAAATTAGGTGAGCTGATCTTCCGGCGTGCCTGTATTTTTGCCAGTCAAAATCATATTTTTGATTATGGGATCGAATATATGAATGTTAATATTTCGCCGGGACAATGTCAGTACGAGCGGTTGACAGAGGATTTTGTTGAGATCGCTGCAGAATATGACATTCCGGTGGAACGGATCCATTTGGAGATTACAGAGAGTGAATTTCAGGATCCTCAAGCGGTAGAGCGTACGTTAGACAGGCTTCGAAAGTTTGGCATGCAGGTGGCATTAGACGATTTCGGAACAGGCTGTTCTACTCTTTTGAGTATTTTGGAGCTGCCAATCGACTATGTAAAGATTGATAAAAGTCTGGTATGGTCTTATGGCGAAGGCGGCAATCAGTTTTTGGATGATCTGATGCCGGTTATCAAAAATGAGGGTAAGAAAGTTATTGCAGAGGGAATTGAGACGGAAGAACATATTGAAATATTTAGGCGGCTGCAGGGGGATTATCTACAGGGATATTATTATTCAAAACCGTTACCGGAGCATGAATTTGTAAAGTATGTACGTGAGTTTAATCATGTATAGACGGTTGATGCAGATAGAACTTTGATAGTGTTATCCTATGGATGAAGAGTTATGATCATGGAGGACAGAAAATATGACAAAAAATGTATTGGCGTTTGATCTTGGGGCAAGTAGCGGGCGTGGTATGCTGGCACGGTTTGACGGTGAGAAGATCACCTTGGAGGAGGTACACCGTTTTCCGCATAATTTCAGCATGTTAAACGGTCATGCCTACTGGAATTTACTGCATTTAATGGATGAGATGAAGAATGGACTGCGTAAAAGCGGCAAAGATCTGTCCGGTGTCGGCTTTGACACTTGGGGCGTGGATTGTGGCTTTTTGTCGCGGGAAGGAGATCTGCTTGCTATGCCGGGCAGTTACCGCGATCCGGGACTGGATGACGCCAATATGAGGGAGGCACTGATCGCACTGCATCCAAATGGACAGACCGGAGAGTCAACGATCGGTGCACTGGAAGCGGCTGTTTTGGATGGCGAAAAATATGCATTTGGACAGACCGGAATTGCCAGTTTGGCATATAATACGATTTATAAATTATACTATATGAAGAAGCACATGCCTTCCATCTTAGAACAGACGGACACGATCCTAATGATGCCGAACCTGATCGAATATTTATTTTCCGGTGTGAAACATACGGAATATTCAATTGCCTCGACATCACAGCTCTATAATATGGAGCAAAAATGCTGGGCAAAGCCATTGCTCGACAAACTGCAGTTTGATCCGGGCTGGTTTACAGAGGTGGATCTTGCAGGGCGTGATCTGGGAACTCTGCGTACAGATGTTGCGAAAGAGACAAAACAGCAGGATCTGCATATTATATCCGCACCGGGACACGATACTGCGTGTGCGGTGGCGGCGGTTCCGGCAAAGGAAGAACAGTATACATTTTTGTCCAGCGGCACATGGTCTTTGATGGGTATTTCCTCGAAGACGATGCTTACAGGGGATAACATTATACGCGACAAGATCTCCAATGAGGGAACGAGCGATGGCGGTTATCGTCCAACGGTAAATATTATCGGCTTGTGGATGCAGCAGGAAATCAGACGTAATTTCGCGGCAGAAGGCAGAGAGTATACATTTCCGCAGCTGGCAGAACTTGCGGCCAAGGAGAAGCCGTTGCAAAGCTTTATAAGACCGGATGATTTTATGCAGCCGGGAGACTATCCGACTAAGATTCGGGAATACTGTAAGCAGACCGGACAGCCGGTACCGCAGACAGATGGTGCCTTGGTTCGCTGCATTTTGGAGAGCCTGGCACTCAAATACAAGCAGACGTATTTGTCCCTGAAACCATATATTACGTGGGAAGAAAAGTTATATATTGTAGGCGGTGGCGTGCAGAACGAGTTGTTAAATCAATATACAGCAAATGCACTTGGCATTCCGGTAATTACCGGAGCGAGCGAAGCCACAGCCGTTGGCAATGTCATGGCACAGTTTAAGGCACTTAACTGTTATGACACGGCACAGCAAAAATGTGATATACTGGCTGCGTCGTTTGACACGAAAACGTATTTGCCGCAGGAGCAGGAAGCTTGGCAGGAAGCATATGGCAAATTTGAACAATTGATGGAGGACTAGAATGGAGACAAGATTAAAGACAGCAGAAGATTTTACAATCCCGAAAGTGTATACCTTACAGAAGGCAGAGTATGTGAAAGAGCTTGACAGTTTTGCGTTGGTGTTAAAACATAATTTGAGTGGCGCGCGAATTTTGGTATTCAGCAATGAGGATGACAATAAAGTATTCAGTATTGGTTTTCGTACACCGCCAAAGGATTCGACCGGCGTTCCACATATCATTGAGCATACGGTATTGTGCGGATCCAAGCGTTTCCCGGCCAAAGACCCTTTTGTAGAGTTGGTAAAGGGCTCGCTCAATACGTTCCTAAATGCCGTGACCTATCCGGACAAGACATTATATCCGATTGCAAGCTGCAACGACAAAGATTTTCAGAATCTGATGCATGTATATATGGACGCCGTATTTTATCCAAATATATACGAGCATGAGGAAATTTTTAAGCAGGAAGGCTGGCATTATGAATTAGAGTCTCCGGAGGATGACATTACGTATAATGGTGTTGTATATAATGAGATGAAAGGTGCATTTTCATCGGAAGAAAGCGTGTTAGAGCGTTTTGTAATGAATAGTTTATTCCCGGATAATACGTATGGCAATGAGTCCGGTGGTGATCCGCGCGACATTCCGAATCTGACGTATGAAGATTATCTGGACTTTCATAGACAGTATTATCATCCGGTCAACAGCTATATCTATCTCTATGGAGATATGGATGTCACAGAGCGCTTAGAGTGGATGGACGCTAATTACTTAAGCAATTTCCCGGCGATCACGATCGATTCGCAGATCCCGCTGCAAAAGCCATTTGCTGAGCACAAAGTGTTAGAAAAGAAATATGCAGTGGCTCAGGACGCAGATTGCAGTGAGAAACATTATTATGCTTATGGTGCGGCGCTTGACATTACATTGGATGTCAATACGTGCAAAGCGTTCGACGTATTGTCTTATGTGTTAGCACAACAGCCGGGCGCACCGCTCAAGCAGGCATTATTGGATGCAGGTATCGGTACAGACGTAGACGTGGATTTCTGCGACATTATGCGTCAAAGTACCTTTTCGGTTTATACCAAAAATGCAAAACCGGGTCTGCGTGATAAATTTGCAGAGGTGCTGCGGGCAACATTGCAGCAGCAGGTAGATCAGGGGATCAATCGCAAAGATTTGGAAGCGGCGATCAACGGTATGGAGTTTAAAGACAAAGAAGCGGATTTTGGTTCTTATCCAAAGGGACTGCTGTATGGAATGAAGCTGCTTCGTACATGGCTCTATGACGATGAGATGCCATATGATGCTTTGCAGTATGAGGGTTGCTATACCTTTTTGAGAGAGCAGATCGGAACCGGATATTATGAGCAACTGATCCAGAAGTATCTGTTAGACAATGAGCATGCAGTGTGGGTGGAGATGATTCCGGAACCGGGACTTTCCATTCGCTTAGAGCAGGAAACAGCTCAAAAACTGCAGGAATATAAAGATTCTCTAAATGAGGAGCAGATCACACAGTTGATCGAGCAGACGAAAGCGCTGAAACGTTATCAGGAAGAGTCATCTCCAAAGGAAGTGCTTGAAATGATCCCAATGTTGTCCAGAGAGGACATCAAAAAGACGATTCAGCCACTGCATAATACGATGAAAGAATTGCATGGTGTGCAGACCTTGCATCACGAGATCCATACCAACAATATTGTATATCTGCAAATGTTGTTTGATGCAGATGCGTGCAAAGATTATATGCCGCAGATGAGCTTTTTGACAACATTGTTAGGTTATATGGATACGAAAGAGCACAATTACCGCGAGTTTGATACGGAAACCAACTTTTATACCGGTGGTATTTCCACGGATGTGGGAGTATACTGCGAGGCAGGTAAGAGTGACGTATATAGTGTGAAGTTCTCCGTAACGACAAAAGTGCTTACTGACAAGTTAGCGAATGCACTGCGGCTGATCGAAGAGATGTTATTTGATACCTCTTTTGATGATGAAAAGCATCTTCGTGAGGTAGTTGCAGAAAGCCGCTCCCGTTTGAAAGTGCAGTTGATGGCGAGCGGACATCAGGCGGCAGCGGGAAGAGCGATGGCAGCAGTGTCTGAGAGTTCCTATGTCAACGACCGTGCGGTTGGTATGGGATATTATCAGTATCTGGTGCAGTTAGATGAGCATTTTGAAGAAGAAAAGGAGCGATTGATTGCAGGCTGCAGACAGTTGCTGCATATGCTTCTTCGCAAAGATAATATGTTGATCTCCATCACGGGTGGAGAAGAAGAGTATCGTGCTTTGGAGCAGGAGATCGGTTCGTTCTTAGAGCGCATTGATGCGTTCCAAGCTGCGGATGCCAAAGCATCTAACGATGCATTAACTCTATTTGGTGGTGAGCGAAAGCGTGTTTCGGAGGCATTTTCTACACCGGCAGAGATTCAGTATGTTGCGATCGCCGGCAAGTTTGATCATGTCAAAGAAGTCAATAACGGCGCTTTACAGGTAGTGCGTCACTTGCTAAATTACGATTATCTCTGGAATCAAGTCCGGGTGAAAGGTGGTGCTTACGGTGTAGGCTGTCGCTTTAACAGGGAGCGTGAGGGATATTTTACCTCTTACCGCGATCCAAATCTGTCAGCAACGTTAGAGGTATATCGCCATGCAGCAGAGTATTTGGAACAGTATGATGCGAAAGAGCGCGAAGTGACCAAAACGATCATTGGTACGATCAGCGGTATTGATACACCGCTCACACCATATATGAAGGGAAAACGTTCTTTGTCTGCATATTTGACCAATGTGACCGAAGAAATGATGCAGAAGCAGCGTGATCAGGTGCTTAACTGTGATATTGAGGATATTCGACAGACAGCAGACGTTGTGCGAGAAGTGATCCGCGATGGCGTGATCTGTGTGATCGGTAATGAGAAGAAAATTGCCGAGGAAGAGAAGCTGTTTGAGAGCATTGAGCCGTTGCAGTAAGAGGACAGGAACAATACGCTGAAAGGCGAAATTGTTCGGGGATACGGGTTTGTTACCACAGAAAGAGAGGACAAGATGAACAATTATAAATCAGGGTTTGTCACTCTGATCGGAAGACCAAATGTTGGAAAATCAACGTTGATGAATCGGTTGATCGGACAGAAGATCGCGATCACCTCCAACAAACCACAGACAACGCGCAATCGGATCCAGACTGTCTATACGTGCGATGAGGGGCAGATCATATTTTTGGACACACCGGGTATTCATAAGGCGAAAAATAAACTGGGCGAATATATGGTGTCCGTTGCCGAACGCACTTTGAAAGAGGTCGATGTGATTTTGTGGCTGGTCGAACCGAGCACTTTTATTGGTGCCGGTGAGCAGCATATTGCAGAGCAGTTGCGCAGCGTAAAGACGCCGGTATTTTTGGTTATTAATAAGATCGATACCGTCGAAAAAGCGGAAATTCTTAAATTTATTGCAGCATATAAAGATATTGTGGACTTTGCGGAGATTATTCCGGTGTCTGCTCTGAAGGGCGAGAATACCGATGATCTGCTGCAGGCAATGATGAAATACCTGCCGACAGGTCCGCAATTTTATGATGAGGATACGATTACAGATCAGCCGGAGCGGCAGATCGTTGCGGAAATGATCCGAGAGAAAGCGCTGCGCAATTTGAGCGATGAGATCCCACATGGTATTGCCGTTGCGATCGATCGTATGCACGAGCGTCCGAATGGCAATATTATTGATATTGATGCGACGATCGTATGCGAGCGCAATTCACACAAGGGGATCATTATTGGCAAACAGGGTGCCATGCTCAAAAAGATCGGATCACAGGCGCGTGCCGATATGGAAGCTTTGCTGGACTGCAAAGTGAATCTTAAGCTGTGGGTCAAAGTCAAAAAAGATTGGCGAGACAGTGATTTCCTGATCAAAAATTTTGGCTATCGAAAAACAGATTACGAAGATCTATAGGTAGAAACTTCGGTCGGTGTAAGAGCGATTACGTGGACTTTTCGGCAGAAAGTTCGGTCGATGTAAGAGTGATTACGAGATTTTTTTCGACTTATTAGCAAGTCGAAATCTCTTGGGACGGCAATACTTTCCAGAATAGAGAGCCCATGAAATTACCATGCTAATAGAAAGACTTAAGAAAGGCATGGTGAGAAGATGAAGTACCAAGAGCAGTGGGAGCAATTTGAGGAAACGGGAAAGGTAGCGGATTATCTGGCGTATTGCAGACAGGCGGGACAGATGAGCGCAGGCAATATGATGGATGGAAGCGCACTCGGCATGGCATTAGCAGAAAACGTAATGTGGAGTGGCAGTGTGAGAAATGCCGGTGAAGGAGACTGGGATCGTGGCGACAATGGGACACCACAGGAGGTAGCAAAACATGCGGGAGACGATAACGGTGACGGGAATGATCTTACAGACATCACCGCTGAAAGAGTACGATAGGCGGGTAGAGATACTCACTAGAGAACGAGGGAGAATATCGGCATTTGCACAGGGCGCAAGAAGACCAAACAGCGCCCTGTCTGCCTGTACGATTCTTTTTACCTTTGGTACCTTTACGCTCTATCCCGGCAGAGATTCTTACCGTCTGCAGAGTGGCTCCATTCAGACGCAGTTTGGAGAATTGGCACAGGATTACGATGCATTATGTTATTGTTCCTATTTTGGAGAAATGGCGCGATATTTCACCAGAGAAGGCGTGGAAGCTTCTAGGGAGCTTATGTTATTATACGTCACACTGCGCGCTGTCATGCATGGCAAAATGACACTTCCACTCGTTCGCGTGATCTATGAACTGCGTCTTATGTTGATCGAGGGCGAGATGGTGGAATTATTTCAATGTCTGCATTCTACGCTCCTTACTAATCAGCTTCAGGATCGACAACGCTTGCATCAACCTCAAACAGTTTAAATTCCGCCATACTAAAAAAGACAGAACCTGTATTCGTATGATTCACCGAATAACGTATATAACGATAAGGTTTTGAATTATTTCCCATGACAGGCGATGTGTAGGGCGATGTACTCATCAACATGCCATTCTTAGCCTTTGTAAG
>ENA-OPCO01001629-OPCO01001629.1-human-gut-metagenome-genome-assembly--contig:-NODE-1629-length-13996-cov-11.632810_pt1 | contig 13996 bp, 10 predicted proteins | sample MGYA00241562_ERZ501475 | MGnify/ENA primary metagenome ERZ501475 (study PRJEB25962, sample SAMEA2042627) | human gut metagenome | biome: human gut; feature: human-associated habitat; material: faeces... | reverse complement strand
TTGAGTTTCAACCTTGCGGTCGTACTCCCCAGGTGGATTACTTATTGTGTTAACTGCGGCACTGAAGGGGTCAATCCTCCAACACCTAGTAATCATCGTTTACGGTGTGGACTACCAGGGTATCTAATCCTGTTTGCTACCCACACTTTCGAGCCTCAGCGTCAGTTGGTGCCCAGTAGGCCGCCTTCGCCACTGGTGTTCCTCCCGATATCTACGCATTCCACCGCTACACCGGGAATTCCGCCTACCTCTGCACTACTCAAGAAAAACAGTTTTGAAAGCAGTTCATGGGTTGAGCCCATGGATTTCACTTCCAACTTGTTCTCCCGCCTGCGCTCCCTTTACACCCAGTAATTCCGGACAACGCTTGTGACCTACGTTTTACCGCGGCTGCTGGCACGTAGTTAGCCGTCACTTCCTTGTTGAGTACCGTCATTATCTTCCTCAACAACAGGAGTTTACAATCCGAAGACCTTCTTCCTCCACGCGGCGTCGCTGCATCAGGGTTTCCCCCATTGTGCAATATTCCCCACTGCTGCCTCCCGTAGGAGTCTGGGCCGTGTCTCAGTCCCAATGTGGCCGTTCAACCTCTCAGTCCGGCTACCGATCGTCGCCTTGGTGGGCCGTTACCTCACCAACTAGCTAATCGGACGCGAGGCCATCTCAAAGCGGATTGCTCCTTTTCCCTCTGCTCGATGCCGAGCCGTGGGCTTATGCGGTATTAGCAGTCGTTTCCAACTGTTGTCCCCCTCTTTGAGGCAGGTTCCTCACGCGTTACTCACCCGTTCGCCACTCGATTTGAAGAGCAAGCTCCTCATCTCTCGTTCGACTTGCATGTGTTAGGCGCGCCGCCAGCGTTCGTCCTGAGCCAGGATCAAACTCTTTATAAATGATATTTATCACTTAAAAAGTGTTAAATCTCTCTTCGCTCAGCACGCAATCGCTTGCGTCCTGTGTGAATTACTTTGTTTGGAATTGTTTAACGTGTTTTTCCAACACGAAAATAGGTTCCGTTACAAGTTTTTCGATATTGTTCAATTTTCAAGGTCCTGTAGCGCCTCAGCCATGCGGCTGACGACTTGATTATTTTATCACAGAAGTGATTTTTTGTCAAGCTCTTTTTTCGAAGTTTTTCGTTCCTTATCGAACTTGGAGCGTTCTCGGTTTCTCGGCGCTGGCCGGAACTTTCGGACGTCTATTGGTTCTTTTCGCTTTACTTCCAGCTGGGACTCAGAAGTCATTCTTTTGTCTCAGCGCTTGGCGCTCAAGTATAATACCATACGCCGGGCCGGATGTCAACACTTTTTTGCAAGTTTTTTCAGGTTTTTTCGCGCTGACTCAAATCGGCTTCATCCTCTTGGATTCTTCAGGCAAAGTCTTTTGTCTTTAATAATGTATTATATAAGAGGGTACAGTATAGACAATGGCGTTTATTACCCCGCGGAAAGCACTACTTCCTTTGCGCAGATTGTCAAGAGGTTTCGTCTCAAATTTTGTTCCGGAAATTTTCCTCTATTTTTGGCGAAAGCTACAAAACACAAAATGTAGTGGTTCTTCCATTGACATATCACTAAATAGTGATATGATAGTATCAACGACCAATGAGAGTTGCGGGTGCCTCTTGTATCAGGAGACACCCGTTCACACTGTATACGCGAAACAGGAGGAGCGCTATGAAGATCATCAAACGCAACGGTGCGGAAGTGCCTTTTGATATTACCAAGATCATCACCGCTGTTACCAAGGCCAGCGATTCGGTAGGCGGCAAGGCCCGTCTCTCCCGGGAGCAGATCACTGACATCGCCGCAGCTGTGACCGACCAGTGTCAGGCACTCAACCGCGCTGTCAGCGTGGAAGAGGTACAGGATATGGTGGAAAACCAGCTCATGGACATCAAGGCCCATGACATCGCCCGCCACTATATCACCTACCGCTATATCCAGAGCCTCAAGCGCCAGACCAACACCACCGACGAGCGCATCCTGAGCCTCATCGAGTGCCAGAACGAAGAAGTCAAGCAGGAGAACGCCAACAAGAACCCCACCGTCAACAGCGTCCAGCGCGACTATATGGCCGGTGAGATCTCCAAAGACCTGACTGCCCGCCTGCTGCTGGACCCGGAGATCGTTAAGGCGCATCAGGAAGGTCTCATCCACTTCCACGACTCCGACTATTTTGCCCAGCACATGCACAACTGTGACCTCGTCAATCTGGACGACATGCTCCAGAACGGCACCGTCATCTCCGGCACCTATATTGAGAAGCCCCACAGCTTCTCCACCGCCTGCAACATCGCCACCCAGATCATTGCACAGGTGGCTTCCAACCAGTATGGCGGTCAGAGCATCAGCCTGACCCATCTTGCCCCCTTCGTGGACGTCTCCCGCAAGAAGATCGCTGCCGAGGTCGAGGCCGAGATGGAGGGTCTGGATGTCTCCGCCGAGCGCAAGCGTGAGATCGTGGAACGCCGCCTGCGCAGCGAGATCAACCGCGGCGTCCAGACCATCCAGTATCAGGTCGTCACCCTCATGACCACCAATGGCCAGGCCCCTTTCATCACCGTGTTCATGTATCTGGGCGAAGCCCGCAACGCGCAGGAGAAAGCTGACCTTGCCATCATCATCGAGGAGACCATCCGTCAGCGCTATCAGGGCGTGAAGAACGAGGCCGGTGTCTGGATCACCCCCGCCTTCCCCAAACTCATCTATGTGCTGGAAGAGGACAACATCCACCCCGGCGACCCCTACTACTACCTGACCGAGCTGGCTGCCAAGTGTACCGCCAAGCGGATGGTCCCCGACTACATCTCCGAGAAGAAGATGCTCGAGCTGAAGGTGGACAAAAACGGCGAGGGCCACTGCTACACCTGCATGGGCTGCCGCAGCTTCCTGACCCCCTATGTTGACCCCGAGACCGGCAAACCCAAGTATTATGGCCGCTTCAATCAGGGCGTCGTGACCATCAATCTGGTGGACGTGGCCCTCAGCTCCGGCGGCAACTTTGATAAGTTCTGGAAGATCTTTGACGAGCGTCTGGCCCTCTGCCACCGCGCTCTGCAGGCCCGCCACAAGCGCCTGCTGGGTACCCCCAGCGACGCCGCCCCCATCCTGTGGCAGTACGGCGCATTGGCCCGCCTCAAGAAGGGCGAGAAGATCGACAAGCTGCTCTTCGGCGGCTACTCCACCATCAGTCTGGGCTATGCCGGTCTGTATGAGTGCGTGAAGTATATGACCGGCAAGAGCCACACCGATGCCGGTGCCAAGCCCTTTGCCCTGAGCGTGATGCAGCACATGAACGACAAGTGCAACGAGTGGAAGAAGGCCGAGAACATGGACTACTCCCTCTATGGCACCCCGCTGGAATCCACCACCTACAAGTTCGCCAAGTGCCTGCAGAAGCGGTTCGGCATCGTCCCCGGCATCACCGACAAGAACTATATCACCAACAGCTACCACGTCCATGTCTCCGAGCACATCGACGCCTTCACCAAGCTGAAGTTTGAGAGCGAGTTCCAGAAGCTGTCTCCGGGCGGTGCCATCAGCTATGTGGAAGTCCCCAATATGCAGGACAACCTCGAGGCGGTCATGAGCGTGCTGCAGTTCATCTACGACAACATCATGTACGCCGAGTTGAACACCAAGTCCGACTACTGCCAGTGCTGCGGCTACGACGGCGAGATCAAGATCGTCGAGGACGACGGCAAGCTGGTGTGGGAATGCCCCAAGTGCGGCAACCGTGACCAGAACAAGCTGAATGTTGCCCGCCGCACCTGCGGCTATATCGGCACCCAGTTCTGGAACCAGGGCCGGACGCAGGAGATTAAGGATCGGGTGTTACACTTGTGACCCTCTCAGGCGCTTCGCGCCAGCTCTCCCAAGGGGAGAGCCATTGGCAAGCTACCCAAGCACAAAAAAATTGCAAGGCAAAGCAGCGTGCTCTGCTTTCAGGTCTGATTTATGAACTACGCGACTATTAAATATTACGACATCGCCAATGGGCCGGGCGTCCGCACCAGCGTCTTCGTTTCCGGCTGCCGCCACCACTGCCCCGGCTGCTTCAATGAGGTGGCATGGGATTTCGGCTATGGCCAGCCCTTCGACAAGCCCGTCCGCAACGAGGTGTTCGCCTCCTGCAAGCCGGACTATATCACGGGCCTCTCCCTGCTGGGCGGCGAGCCGATGGAGCCGGAGAACCAGCGGGAACTGGTGACCTTCGTGCAAAATTTCAAAGCCCTTTACCCGAAGAAAACGGTCTGGTGCTACTCCGGCTACACCTGGGAGCAGCTGACCGGCAAAGTCCCCTGCCACGCGCGGTGCGAAGTCACCGACGAGCTGCTGAGTCTGCTGGATGTGCTGGTGGATGGCCGCTTCGTGGAGGCTGAGCACGACATCTCCCTCCGCTTCCGGGGCAGCCGGAACCAGCGTCTGCTGGATGTTCCCAAGTCCCTCGCCACCGGGCAGCCGGTGTGGTGGCAGGACGAAAAAGTGTTCTCCACCCATACGATGGAACGATAAACAAAAAGCGCAGATTTTCCACAACGAGCCTCTCCGCTCGTGGAAGATCTGCGCCTTTTCTTATTCTCTGCTTCCCACCATATCCTCAATGGCCCGCAGGAACGCCATGCCATAGCGGGCGGCTTTCTTTTCGCCGACGCCGGTGATGTTCAAAAACTCATCCATGCTCAGGGGCTTGCTCTGGACCATTTCGCGGAGGGTAGCGTCGCTGAACACCATGTAGGCCGGAACATTCTGCTTCGCCGCAAGACGCTTGCGGAGGGCGTAGAGCGCGGCCAGCAGCTTCTCGTCTGCCTCGCTGAGGTCGCCGCCGGCAGCAGCACGGCGGGCCGACAGCCGCCGAGAGTTGGCCGCGGCCCTCTGCTTTGCGGCGGCAGCGCGCTGTTCCACCTCCTGCGCATTCTGCTCGGCAAAGAGGCAGCAGGAACAGTTGCCGCACTTTTCAGGTGCGGCCTCGCCGAAATAGTTCAGCATGAACCGCCGCAGGCACTTCTGGGTGGTGGAGTAGAAAGTCATATACTTGAGCCGCTCTTCCGCCTTGCGGGCGGCCTCGGCCTTGACGTCGGCGGGCAGGCCGTTGTCCGCCTCCATCTCTTTGTCGATGAAGAAGCGGATGGTTCGCACATCCGTACCGGAATAGAGCAGGATGCAGCGGGACGGCAGACCGTCGCGGCCCGCGCGGCCCGCCTCCTGATAGTAGCTTTCCAGATCCTTGGGCATATTGTAATGGATGACGAACCGGACGTTGGGCTTGTCGATGCCCATGCCGAAGGCGTTGGTCGCCACCATGATTTGAACGCGGTCGTAGAGGAAGTCGTCCTGATTCTTCCGGCGCACCTCGGCGTCCAGCTTGGCGTGGTAGGCCGCTGCCCGGATGCCCCGGCTCTGGAGCAGGCGGGCCGTCTCGTCCACCTGCTTTGTGGTGCTGCAATAGACGATGCCCGCGTTGTCGCCCTCCCGGAGCACAAGGTCCAGCAGCTCCTTCGGCTTCTGGCTGGGCAGGGCGCGGCGCGTCTCGAAGTAGAGGTTGGGCCGGTCGAAGCCGGTCGTCACCTCATAGGGCTGATGGAGCTCGAGGTGGCTGCGGATGTCGTCCCGCACCCGGGCCGTCGCCGTGGCCGTGAACGCGCCCACCACCGGGCGATTCGGCAGGCTGTCCACGAACTCCTTGATACGGAGATAGCTGGGGCGGAAGTCCTGCCCCCACTGGCTGATGCAGTGGGCCTCGTCCACCGTCACCATGCTGATGAGCTTTTCCTGCGCGAAGCGCTGGAAGCCCGGCATTTCCAGCCGCTCCGGGGCCACATAGATGATCTTATACCAGCCCTCCCGGGCGCGGCGGAGCATGAGGGCCTTCTGGTTGTCGGTGAGGCTGTTGTTGAGGAAAGCCGCCGCCACACCGGCCTGCACCAGCGCCCCCACCTGGTCTTTCATCAGGCTGACCAGCGGCGACACCACGATGGTGATGCCCGGCAGAAGCAGCGCCGGCACCTGATAGCAGATGGATTTGCCCGCACCGGTGGGCATCACGGCCAGCACATCCTGCCCGTCCAGCAGCCGCCGGACGATGTCCTCCTGTCCGGGGCGGAAACTGTCGTAGCCAAAAACTTTTTTCAAGATAGAATGCGGGTCTGCCATGGGTGCCTCCTGCGTTTTTCAAATCTGTATCCGTATTATTATAGCACAGCCCGGCCCGAAATGGTATCAGATCGCTCTTCTGTCGTCGTTTTTTGGCAGGTATTTGCTGGTGTTCCTAGCTTTTTGTGCGCGAAAATGCTATAATAAGAATACATATCTCCATCTCCGGCTCATTTTGTTCTGAACATGGCCGGGCAAGCACGATAAGGAGCTTATTTTTATGCAACAGAAACTCATTACTTTTGCCGTCCCGTGCTACAACTCGGCGGCATATATGCGCCACTGCATCGAAACGCTGCTCTCCGCCGGGGAGCAGGCCGAGATCATCCTCGTGGACGACGGTTCCGTGAAGGACGAGACCCCGGCCATCTGCGACGAGTACGCCGCCAAGTACCCCACCATCGTCAAGGCCATCCATCAGGAGAACGGTGGCCACGGCGAGGGGGTCAACCAGGGCATCCGCAACGCTACCGGCCTCTACTACAAGGTCGTGGACAGCGACGACTGGCTGGACACCGACGCCCTCCAGAAGGTGCTGGCCCGCCTGCACACCCTCGTGACCCGCGGCACCGCCCCCGACCTCATGATCTGCAACTATGTCTACGAGCACACCGAGGACGGCACCAGCCACACTGTGCGGTACACCAACATCTTCCCGCAGGAGCGTCTGTTCACCTGGATGCACGTCGGCCACTTCCGCCCCGACCAGAACCTGCTGATGCACTCGGTCATGTACCGCACTGAGGTGCTGCGCAAGTGCGGCATGGTGCTGCCCAAGCATACCTTCTATGTGGACAACATCTTCGTCTACCAGCCTCTGCCTTTCGTCAAGACCATGTATTATATGGACCTCGACCTCTACCGCTACTTCATTGGCCGCGCCGACCAGAGTGTCAACGAGAGCATCATGGTCAAGCGCGTGGACCAGCAGCTCCGCGTCACCAAGCATATGATCGACTGTCAGGACCTCGACGCCCTCAAGGGCGAGAAGAAACTGCGGGCCTATATGCTCCACTACCTCTCCATGATGATGGCCGTCAGCGACATCTTCCTGCTGCTGGACGGCAGCGCCGAGGCGAAAGAAAAGCAGAAGGGCCTGTGGCAGTATCTGCGCGAGCACACCAGCGCCGCAGTCTACCGCTCCATCCGCTTCGGCTTCGGCGGCGTGACCAATCTGCCCTTCCCCAAGGGCGACGCCATCGTGGTGGGCGGCTACCGCATCGCACGGAAGATCTTCAAGTTCAACTGAATTCACGATTGTTGCATACAACAGGGTCACTGCGCAGGCAGCGGCCCTGTTTTTTTGCCCTTTTCGGCCATTTGTTAAGGAATCTTCAATTTTGCTGCATGAAAAGATGTTGCTTTTCAGGAAGTTGAATAGTATAATTTATTACTGTGCTGTGTTTTTTGGGCTTTTGGCAAGCAGCAAGGAAACGCGCCTGACTGAGAAAAAGGAGGAAAGGGCGGCTGCGCGTTGGTATCGTGCTGCTGCCCGCAATATCGCATGGAACAGCTTCTCATCTGCCTTTCCGCGGCCTTCGTGCTGCTGACGGTGGGTCTGTCCATGGTCACCTTCAACATCGGGCCGATACACTGCGGCTTCTCGCTGCTGCTGGTCTGCATGATGACCGGTACGGTGTTCTGCAACATCTGCCCCACTTCCGATGAGCTGATGGACCGCCTCGACCGCTGGGTGTCGCCGGTGAACATCCTCTTCTTCGTGCTCAGCGGTGCAGAGCTGGATCTGAACATCCTCTCCGACCCGCTGGTGCTCCTCATCGGCGTGGTGTACATCGCCTTCCGCTCTCTGGGCAAAATTTCCGGCGCCTTCGTCAGCGGCCGGGCCACCCACTGCAGCCACAACATCCAGAAGTACCTCGGCATCACCCTGCTGCCGCAGGCCGGTGTGGCGCTGGGCATGGCCGCCGAGGCTGCCGAGCTTTCCGACGGCCACGTGGTGCGCAACGTCGTGCTCTTCTCGGTGCTGGTGTATGAGCTGGTAGGCCCCACCCTCACCAAGCTGGCGCTGACCGCCGCCGGCGAGATCATCCCCGAGGGCCGCACCAATGCCCGTATGGCCAACAAGCCCGAGTTCCCGGTCTCCCTCGACTAAGTCTGCCTATGACAAACGGCACTCCGAACTGCTTCGGAGTGCCGTTTACTGTATCTTTTGGTCGAATTATATGTTATAATTGTCTCACGGTCCTTACCGACCCAATTTCATTGGGAAGGGAGGTGTGTCCTATGCACGAGATGTTGTCTTTCATGGTATCTGTCGCAGCTGGTGTGACTTCTAATCTCATCAGCAAGTGGCTTGACAGAATGCTGAACAAGGACTGTAAGCACTAAAAAGAAGACCCCTTCTTTGGAGCTGCAACTCCAGGAAGGGGTTTTCTTCTTTTGGTGTGAATTCTATGCACGAATTCATTGTCTTTCTGTCTTTATTATATGCGATAGTACAGAAAAGTCAAGCATTCACTTCAAGATAACTTCACCATTTTCGGCATCCACCGTCAGGCTGCCGCCCGCTTTCAGGGTGCCGTCGATGATGCGCTCGGCGGCGGGGTCCTCCACAGCCTTGCGGATGACGCGGCGCAGGTCGCGGGCACCGAATTTGCCGCCCTGACTCTTGGCCACGAGGGCAGAGAGAGCCGCCGGAGTGTAGCTGTAAGCGATGCCCTTGGCTTCCATGCTGGGCTTGTACTCATCCAGCATGAGAGCCGCGATGCCTTCCAGCGTCTGTTGGCTCAGCGGTTTGAAGGCGATGACCTCATCCACACGGCCAAGGAACTCAGGCCGCAGGAACTGGCTCAGAGCCTTGCGGGTCTTTTCCTCACTCAGCTGTTCCTCGCTCTTGTTGAAGCCGAGGCCGGAGGTCGTCTTGTCGCCGCTACCGGCGTTGGAGGTCATGCAGATGACCGTATTGGAGAAGTCCACCGTCCGGCCCTGTGCATCGTTGATCTTGCCCTCGTCGAGGATCTGGAGCAGGATGTTCATAACGTCGGGGTGGGCCTTTTCGATCTCATCGAACAGCACCACGCTGTAGGGGCGGCGGCGCACCTTTTCGGTGAGCTGGCCGGCCTCTTCGTAGCCCACATAGCCCGGAGGCGAACCGATCATGCGGGACACCGCATATTTCTCCATATACTCGCTCATGTCGAGACGGATGAGCGGGTCGGGGCCGTCGAAGAGCTGGTTTGCCAGCTGCTTGACCAGCTCCGTCTTGCCGACACCGGTGGGGCCGACGAAGATGAAGCTTGCGGGACGGCGGCGGCCCGACAGGTCGGCGCGGCTCCGCTTGACGGCCTGTGCCACCAGATGGACGGCCTCGTCCTGACCGATGATCTTCTTTTTCAGCTCGGCTTCCAGCCCGGCCAGTTTGACGAACTCCGTCTCCTGGATCTTCACCGCCGGGATGCCCGTCCACAGCTCAATGACCTTGGCCACATCGTCCATGGTCACTTTTATCTCGCTGGCAGCAGCCTGCTTTGCGGGCAGTTCTGCCTCGAGCTTGGCGATGCGGGTCTTCCGCTGGGCCACCTGCTCATAGTCGATGGCCTCATTGACGTCGGAGGACTCCATGTCTGCCTCTTCCTGCCTGAGGCCGTCCAGCTCCTTCTGCATCTCGAGATACTCCGAGATGACCGGGTGGGCGAGATTGCAGCAGGCGCAGGCTTCGTCCAGCAGGTCGATGGCCTTATCGGGCAGGTAGCGGTCCGTGATATACCGCTCACTGAGGGTGACGATGGCACTCAGCACATCGGCATCCACCTGCACATGGTGGTGCTCCTCGTAATACTTCTTGATGCCGTTCATGACGGCCAGCGTGTCGGCCACGCTGGGCTCTTCCACGCGGACGGGCTGGAAGCGGCGCTCAAGGGCCTGGTCCTTCTCGATATACTTGCGGTACTCGTTGAAGGTGGTGGCGCCGATGACCTGTATCTCACCGCGGGAGAGGGCAGGCTTGAGGATGTTGCCCGCGTTCATGGCACCCTCGCTCTCACCGGCGGAGGTGATGGTGTGTATCTCATCAATGAATAGGATGATGTTGCCAGCGGCCTTGACCTCGCTCAGCAGGCCCTTGACCCGCTGCTCGAACTGGCCCCGGAACTGGGTGCCGGCCACGAGGCTGGTCAGATCCAGCAGGAAGATCTCCTTATCCTTCAGACCCACAGGAACATTGCCCCTGGCGATGCGCTCCGCGATGCCCTCGGCGATGGCCGTCTTGCCGACGCCCGCCTCACCGATGAGGCAGGGGTTGTTCTTCTGGCGGCGGCTCAAGATCTGAATGGTGCGGTAGATCTCGCGGTCACGGCCCACGATGTCGTCGAGCTTGCCCTCCCGGGCTTTGCGGGTCAGGTTCTCGCAGTAGGTGTCGAGGAATTTGCGGCGGGGCGGCTTTTTGCCGTTCTTCTGGGCCTTTTTGCTGTTTCCGGCATCGTCCTCCGCCTTGACGCCCAGCGGGAAGGTAGCGCTGGAGCCGGGGACAAGGTCGTCGTCCCCTTCGTTCTCCTCGCCGCCCATGGGCTGGCCCATATTCATCATGAGGGAGAGGGGGTTCGCGTCCCCCATCTCATCCATCATGCTCTCCATCCGGTTTTCCATGTTATCCATGTCCTCGTCGGACATACCGAACTGCTTCATCAGGTCTTCCACCGGCTTGATGTGCAGCTCACGCGCACAGTGCAGGCAAAAGCCCTCATTTTTCATCTGGCCATTCTCCATCCGCTGGACGAAGATGATGGCCGGACGTTTCTGACAGCGATTGCAGACCATATAGGTTCCTCCTAAAGCTCCCCTTTACAGGAAGGGGTTGAACAGATTGAATGCTTTATAGTAAAGGCTGCTGCTCATGACCGTATCGTTCAGGACGGTCAGATTGCCGCCGGTGATGACGATGACGGCCCACACCACACAGAGCACCAGATAGATGTCCATGGTGCTGGCGACACAGCCGGTGACCCAGCCCAGCCAGCGGTTGACGGTGCCGATGACCGGCAGCCGGTTGACGAGGCCCAGCACGGTGACCAGCATACTCACCAGCATCCGCAGCAGGGCAAAGGCCACGAAAAAGAGCACGACCGAGATGACCGGCGTGAGCAGCGGAGCCAGCACCTTCTGGACGATGGCGTCCGCCAGCACCACGGCGTTGTCGCTGAGCACAGCCGAGATGGAGCGCTCGCAGGTCTCCACGATGGAGGCGCGGAAGCTCTCGGGCAGAAAGCCCGCGTACTTGTCCGCGATGCCGGTCAGGTCCACGACCCCTCCGGCCGAGATGCTCTCGGCGATCTGGGTACGGAAGCTCCCGGCCAGAAAGCGCTGGAACACCTCGGCAGCCGCCCAGCCCGAAAAGACCCGGGCGCCTACGAGGCTGAAGACATTCCCGCCCAGCTGGACACTGGATGCGAGAAAGCCCTTGCGGGCATAGCGCACAGCCAGAAGCAGCCAGACCACGGTACATACTATATCAAAAAGAAATGACGGATTCTTGAACATACCTTGTTTTCCTTATTATGTATTGCTTTGAGCGTTGTTTTCCGCCGCAGGCGGGGTCAATACCTGCACCGTATTGCCGCAGAAGACCAGCAGCTGCCTGCGGTCGGCCAGCAGACCCTGCGGGCGGGCCGAAAGGCTCTGAGTCCACTGGGAGGTGCCGTCGGTGGAAAGGCACTCCACCCCTGTATCGGTGAGCAGATAGAACTGCGCACCGGAGCGGACGATGCGGTTGGACGCCTGCACCTGCGTGGTGTTCTCGACACCAAGGTCACGGCCCAGCATCACGGCCTGACAGAGCTGGCCGGAGGCCAGCAGAAGGGCAGTATTGCCCGAAGCGTCCACCGAGATGTCGCGGAGGGTCTGCCCGGTAAAGTCATAGGCTGCCCGCTCTCCGCCCGATGCGTTGTAGAGGACAGCGCGGCTGTCGCAGACGGCCAGGATGCTCTGGGAACCGGTCCAGCTCAGCCACTGAGCCGCGCCGCTTCCGCTGCCCACCAGCATGGGGTCGCCCTGCGCCAGGGTGACGACATAGAAATTCGTGACCATCTGGCCGCCGTTTACCGTCACCGCCGCCACTGCCAGCCGCCGCCCATCCGGCGAAAAGGCCAGCCGCAGCGGGGTGCCGTCGGTGATGGTGAGGCTCCAGCTCAGCAGCTGCTCCATTGAGGACGAGTAGACCCGAAGCCGGGCCGCGCTGCCGGGGTCCTCTGTGACGGCGGCCAGCGTGCCGTTGTCGGCCATGGCACAGAGGGTGATGCTGCTCTCCATCGTCTTGGTGTAGAGATTCTGGGTTCGGCTCTCCACCCGCAGCTCATTGCCCGAGCGGTTGTAGAGCACAAAGCGGTTCTTGCCCGCAGCCAGCGCAGGGCGGGCGTAGCCGCTCTGGATGGAGTTGAGCCGGGTGCCGGTGCGGGACCAGACCACGCACCCTTCCTCGCCCAGCTCCACAAAGCTGCTGTTCATGGCGGCAAGCTGTTTCACCTCCATGACGCCGGTCTGCTGGGGCCAGCCCGTGCCGGGGAAGAGCAGGATGCGGGCAGTATCGGCCCAGTCCTTGGCCATGGCAACAGAGCTGCCCACGATGCCGGTGGTGAACAGCACCACCAGCGTCAATGCCACGACGATGAGTGCCGTGCGGCGGATGCGCCGGTTCCGCACCCGCTCGCGGGCCTGCTCGAGGTATTCGACCCGTCCCGCCGAAAGCGGCTCGTCCGACACAGGCCGGGTGCCGCGCTGTCTTTTTCTCATACTCTCCTGTCCCCTTTGTGCAATGACAGTGCTCCCAAAGGGGCGTTTTCCCTCCGGGAGCATCGGTCATGTTTGCGTTATTCTATGGGCGTGTCGTAGTCCACGCTCTTGAGGAAAAGCCCTTTCGCCGCCAGCGTCGGCCCAGCGTTTTTGCGGTCGCGGCTGGCGAGGATGCCCGGCACGGCCTCAGGCGCAAGACGCCCCGCACCGGCCTCACAGAGGGTGCCTGCAAGGATGCGCACCATGTTGTAGAGGTAGCCGTCCGCCGTCACCGTGATGTCGATGTCGTCGCCCCGGCGCTGAACGTCACAGGCCGTGATGGTGCGCACGGTGTCGCCGTGAGCCGCAGCCGAGCTGCCCGAGGCGCAGAGGGCGAGGAAATCGTGCTTTCCCACAAAATACTGCGCCGCCTGCTGCATCTTGTCCGCGTCCAGCCGCCCCGGCACTTTGGTGTAATACCGCGCTGCAAAGGGCGAGTCGATCGGGCTGTTGTGGATGCGGTAGAGATAGGTCTTGGTGTGGGCCGCATAGCGGGCGTGGAAATCGTCCGGCACCACCCGCGCTTCCAGCGCCCGGATGTCCGGGGGCAGATGCTGGTTCAGCGCCAGCGGCAGCTTTGCCGCCGGGATGCGGGTGTCGGCGTGGAAGTTGAGCATGAAGCCCAGCGCGTGGACGCCGGCGTCGGTGCGGCTGCAGCCCTTGATATCGGGGCGGCTGCCCAGCACGGCCTGCAGCGCGTCCTGAAAGGTTTGGGCCACGCTGCGGCCATTGGGCTGCACCTGAAAGCCGCAGTAGTTCGTGCCGTCGTAGGCAAGGGTAAGTAAAAAGTTCTGCATGGAACTCCTTCCGTCACGGCTTTGCCGTGCCACCTCCCTCAAAGAGGGAGGCTTTAAGGCTCCCTCTCCGAGGGAGCTGTCACGGCTGCGCCGTGACTGAGGGAGTTACTTATTATTGATGGCGCTCACCAGTGCCTTGATGCCAGCCACGATGATATCGGTGTCGGTGCCGGCACCCCAGGTGACGGTGTTATCGCCCCAGACAAGGCCGACGTAGGAGGCGGCGCGGGAGGTGGAGCCTTCGTCCAGACTGTGCTCGGAGTA
>ENA-OPCO01001624-OPCO01001624.1-human-gut-metagenome-genome-assembly--contig:-NODE-1624-length-14024-cov-4.639774_pt1 | contig 14024 bp, 10 predicted proteins | sample MGYA00241562_ERZ501475 | MGnify/ENA primary metagenome ERZ501475 (study PRJEB25962, sample SAMEA2042627) | human gut metagenome | biome: human gut; feature: human-associated habitat; material: faeces... | reverse complement strand
CTGCCGCACCTGCCGCTGCGGCGGCAACAGCTGTTTCTGTTGCAGAAACAGCATCTGCACCCGAAAAGGATTGACGCGGCCGCAAATCAATGCTATACTCAGTCATGACCACACTGTTTGGTGGCCGGGACTGTTACAAAGGAGTAACGGATGGATTTCCGTTGCTCTTTTTTCATAAAAAACGGTCCATTTGTCCGTTGCCGGGAAACAGCGGACACCGCACAACGCGATGCTGTCTTTTGTACAGCAGAAACAAGAAAAGAGGGAATTTATGATGAACACTTCCATCTCCCGCCGTCAGTTCCTGAAGGCCAGCGGCCTGGCAGCCGCCGGTGCCTGCGCAGCCGGCCTGCTGACTGGCTGCGGCGGCTCTTCCTCCGGCAGCGCTTCCGGCGCAGCCTCTTCCGGTTCCGGCTCCAGCTACACCATCCTGTACAACAGCCAGCCCGCTACCCTGAACTACCTGACCACCGGCACTGACCTTGAGATGGTCGTGGGCGCAAACTGCGTGGATACGCTGGTCGAGTACGACAACAAGGGCGTCATGCGCGAAGGCCTGGCCACCAGCTGGGACTGGGATGTCGACACCCTAACCTGGACGTTCCATCTGCGTGAGGAGAACTGGGTGGACTGCAACGGCGAGGTCGTGGCCCCCGTCACTGCACAGGACTTCGTGGACGCTCTGAAGTACGTCCTGACCCCGGATTACGCCGCCTCCAACGTGGGCCTCGTCACCGCTTACATCGCAGGCGCTGACGACTACTACAACTACCACGTCTATCTGAACAACGCCAACACCGGCGTCGTGGACGATGACGGCACCACCTACACCGTGGACGGCAGCGGCGTCGTCACCGTGACTGCCCCCGACTCTGACCCCGCCACCTACGCACCGGTGGACTTCGACGCCGTGGGTGTCACCGCTGTGGATGACCACACCCTGACCTACACCCTGACCTACGACTTCCCGGGCTTCCTGAGCCTGCTGTGCTATCTGCCCTACGAGCCCGCTTACGGCCCGCTGCTGGAAGAGACCGGTGACCAGTTCGCTACCAGCGCAGAGACCACCTACAGCTGCGGTGCCTTCTATCTGGCCGCCTACGAGTCTCTGGAGACCTGGGTCATGAAGAAGAACCCCGAGAACTACGACGCTGACAATGTCTTCATCGACACCATCAGCCGCATCTACAACGCCGAGGCCAGCGTCAACGGCCCCGAAATGATCAAGCGCGGCGAGATTGACGAGGCCACCATCGGCTCCGACATCCTCGACAGCTGGCTGTCCGACGACACCACCAAGGACATGGTGTCCATGGACCGCCCCAACACCAACTACACTTACTTCTATATGTTCAACTTCATGCCCTTCTCCCACGAGTTCTCCAACTGGAGCGTGGAGGGCATGGACGCTGAGTATGAGCCGGAGAACTGGGCCAAGGCCATCAACAACACCAACTTCCGCAAGTCCTTCCTCTACGGCATCAACAACTCTGTCACGCTGGCCGTCAAGGCACCCGAGGGCTACGACAACTACAAGCTGAACACCATCACGCCTCCCAGCTTCTGTGCCAACGCTGACGGCGTGGACTACCTCAAGTGCGGCGACCTGGCCAACATCACCGAGTTCTTCGACGAGGCGAAGGCCAAGGAGTACCGCGACGCTGCCATCCCGGAGCTGACCGCTGCTGGTGTGACCTTCCCCATCAAGGTGCAGATGCCCTACAATCCCTCTTCCACCGACTGGGACAAGCAGTGCCAGGTGTTCAAGCAGCAGCTCGAGGGTGTGCTGAACGACGGTTTCGATTTCATCGACATCATCATCACTGCCGGCCCCTCCGACAGCTTCCTGTCCAGCGTCCGCCGCAACGGCAAATTCGCTTTCCTGCAGTGCAACTGGGGCGCTGACTACTCCGACCCCCAGACTGAGACCGACCCCTTCTATCAGGCCAAGGGCGACCGCGGCAGCCGCTACGCCTTCCTGCGCACCGGCGTCGAGGACGGCTTCATCACCGGCGACACTGCGGACGCCGTCATGAACTACATGAAGGCCATCGAAGAGGCTGTCAAGATCACCGACGACATCAACGCCCGCTACGATGCCTTCGCCAACGCCGAGGCTTCCCTCATCAACAATGCCCTCGTCGTCCCCATGGGCATGAGCGTGCCCGCGTATCTGGCTACCCGCCTGAACTACTGGGAGGGCCAGTACGCTTCCACCGGCTTTTCCAACAAGCGTCTGAAGGGCATCCACGTCCTCGACCACTACATCTCCATGAGCGAGTACGAGGCCAACCGCGACGCCCGCTAAGACTTTTTGAGTCGGTCTGCTCCAAAGCTCTCCGTTTTCCCACGGGAAAGCGGAGAGCTTTTCGTTTCTGAAGCTTCTTACATGAATTTTTGTAACGAACTTTGCTAAATCACTTTCCAAAAGTGGTTTTTTGTTGTATTCTATTCCTATCCGACATTCATTTTATAAAAGAGAGGGGTGCGCACAGATATGCTCAAATATCTGGCGAAACGCATCGGGCGCTCGATACTGACCCTGTTTATTATCGTCACGCTCGTTTTCTGCCTTTTGCGGCTGATGCCGGTGGAAGGCTATTTTGCTAACTACGAAAAAATGACCGAGGCCCAGATACAGGCCGGCTTACAGTCCATGGGCCTGCTGGACCCGCTGCCGGTGCAGATCGGCCGCTTCTGGGTCAATATGCTCCACGGCGACCTCGGCGTGAGCCATATCTATAAGGTCAACGCCTCCGTCACCAGCATCCTCGCTAAGAAGCTGCCCATCTCCATCCAGATGGGCGTGTACGCCATGCTGCTGAGCCTTGTCATCGGCATCCCGATGGGCCTGTTCATGGGCCGCTTCAAGAGCCGCTGGCCCGATAAGGTCGGCACGGCCATCATCGTCCTCATCCAGGCTGTGCCTGCGGCAGTGTATTATCTGTATATCCAGATGTACGGCACCACCGCGCTGAACGTGGGCCTGCTCTTCGACGCTTCCAACTGGAAATACTGGGTGCTGCCCGTCTGCTCCATGAGTCTGGGCAACGTGGCGTTCTACGCCATGTGGCTGCGCCGGTACATGGTGGACGAGAGCAACAAGGACTATGTCCGCCTTGCCCGTGCCAAGGGCGTGAGTGAAAACAACATCGCCCTGCGCCACATCTTCCGCAACGCAATGGTGCCGCTGGTGCAGTATATTCCCTCCGCCTTTCTGAACACTGTGGTCGGCTCTATCTACATCGAAAGCCTCTACAGCATCCCGGGCATGGGCGGCCTGCTGGTCACCTGTGTCCAGCGCCACGACAACACGATGGTGCAGGGCATCGTTCTGCTCTACGCCTGCGTGGGCATCATCGGCCTGATTCTGGGCGACCTGCTCATGGTGCTCATTGACCCCCGCATCAGCTTTGGCAAGAAAGAAGGTGGCCGATAATGCTTTTCCGTATGAAAGATGAAAAAGCACACCAGCTCGAGGCAGAGCTGGATAAGTTACAGGCGGACGGCCCCGCCGCATGGGCAAAGCTGCCCGAAGAAGAGCTGTTCACCCCCGCCGGGTTCAGCGAAGAGCGGGCCGAGGCCACGTCCTACTCCAACTACAGCTACTGGGGCAGCACCTTCCGCGCCTTCTTCAAGAACCGCGTGGCCGTGCTGCTGCTCGTCGCCCTCATCGCCGTGGTGGCGTTTGCATTTTTGCAGCCCTACCTGCCCGGTCAGGTAGACCCCAACCTCTGCGCCGTGGACCCCGTCACCGGCATCCAGTACCGCAACATCGCCCCCGGTGAAAAGGGCTTCATCTGGGGTTCCAACGCCATCGGCCAGGACCTCTGGGCCCGCATCTGGGCCGGCGCCCGCACCAGCCTGACCATCGCTTTCTTCGTGGCCCTCATCGAGGCCGTGGTGGGCATCACGGTGGGTGTGCTCTGGGGCTATGTCCGTCAGCTGGACTTCTTCTTCACCGAGCTGTACAACATCTGCGACAATGTGCCTTCCACCATCATCCTGATCCTTATTTCCTACGTCGCCAGCCCCAGCGTCCAGACGCTGATCCTGGGCATGTCCATCACGGGCTGGATCGCCATGGCGCGTTTTATCCGCAACCAGATCCTCATCATCCGTGACCGTGACTACAACGTGGCATCCCGCTGCATCGGCACCCCCACCTCCCGCATCGTGGTGCGCAACCTGCTGCCCTACCTCGTGTCGGTCATCATGCTCCGCATGGCCCTGACCATCCCCGCCGCCATCGGCAGTGAGGTCTTCATCACCTACATCGGCCTCGGCCTCTCTGTCGAGGTGCCTTCTCTGGGCAACCTCATCAACGATGGCCGCAAGGTCATGATGCAGGCCGGCCTGCGCTATCAGCTGCTCTACCCCACCATCATCCTCAGCTTCGTCACCATCGCGTTCTACCTCATCGGCAACGCTTTCTCTGACGCAGCCGACCCCAAGAACCATCTGCAGTAAGGAGGAACAGGCATGAAAAAGAATGAACTGATCCTCTCTGTGCGGGATCTCAACATCAAATTCAATCTGCGTGGAAAGATCCTCCACGCCATCCGGGGCATCGACCTCGATGTCTACCACGGCGAAGTCCTCGCCATCGTGGGCGAGTCCGGCTCGGGCAAGAGCGTGTTCACCAAGTCCTTCATGGGTCTGCTGGACTCCAACGGCTCCATCACTTCCGGCACCATCGACTACTTCGGTGCCGACGACCACCAGCCCATCCGGCTCTCCGAGTTGAAAAAGGAGAAGGACTGGCTGAAAGTCCGCGGCCACGAGATCGCCATGATCATGCAGGACCCCATGACCAGCCTGAACCCTCTGAAGACCATCGGCGACCAGATCATGGAGGCCGTGGAGCTCCATCAGGGCCTCAAGGGCGCTGCCGCCAGGGAGAAGACCCTCGAGTACCTGCGGGATGTCGGCATCGCCGACCCGGAAGTGCGCTTCAAGCAGTATCCCCACGAGTTCTCGGGCGGTATGCGCCAGCGCGTCGTCATCGCCATTGCCGTAGCCTGCAACCCGCAGATCCTTATCTGCGATGAGCCCACGACGGCTCTGGACGTGACCATTCAGGCCCAGATCCTCGAGCTGCTGAAGGAGATGCGGGTCAAATATAACCTCACCATCATCCTCATCACCCATGACCTCGGCGTCGTGGCCAACATCGCTGACCGTGTGGCCGTCATGTATGCCGGCGACATCGTGGAGATCGGCACTTCGGACGAAATTTACTACGATCCCCGCCACCCCTACACCTGGGCGCTGCTGTCCAGTATGCCCCAGATGGGCGTGAAGGGCGAAGACCTGTTCAACATTCAGGGTACGCCCCCGAACCTCTTCACGGAAATTCACGGCGACGCTTTCGCGCCCCGCAACCCTTTGGCGCTGAAGATCGACTTCGTCAAGCGTCCCCCTTATTTTGATGTCAGCACGACCCACCGGGCCAAGACGTGGCTTCTCGACCCCCGCGCACCCAAGATAGAACCGCCCGCCGCTGTGCGGATGCTGCAAGAGGAGGGCAAATAACATGGCAGACGAACGCGAAGTTCTGGTCGAGGTAAAAAACCTCGAAGTGACCTACGGCTCCGGCCGCAAGGCTTACAAGGCCGTCAAGAACGCAAATTTCACCATCTATAAAGGCGAGACCTTCGGTCTGGTGGGCGAGTCCGGCTCGGGCAAGACCACCATTGGCCGGGCTATCATGCGCATCCTGCCCACCTCGGGCGGCGAGGTGTTCTATAAGGGCCAGAAGATAAACGGCAAGATCTCCCACGCGCTGGACAAGCAGGTCATCAAGGAAATTCAGATGATATTCCAGGACCCCCAGTCCTCCCTGAACGAGCGCGCCAAGGTGAGCTACATCGTAGGCGAGGGCCTGATGAACGTCCGGCCCGACCTCTCCGCCGCCGAGCGGGACGAAAAAGTCCGTCAGGCGCTGCTGGATGTGGGCCTGCTGCCCGAGTTTGCGTCCCGCTTCCCCCACGAGTTCTCGGGCGGCCAGCGCCAGCGCATCGGCATCGCCCGGGCTCTCATCGTGGAGCCGGAATTCATCATCGCCGACGAGCCCATCTCGGCACTGGATATGTCCATCCGCGCCCAGGTCCTGAACCTTCTGCGCCATCTGCAGAAAGAGCGCGGCATCACCTACCTCTTCATCGCCCATGACCTCTCCGTCATGCGCTACATCTCCGACCGCATCGCCGTCATCCACAAGGGCGACATCGTGGAGCTGGCCGACGCCGAAGAGCTGGTGACCCACGCCATCCACCCCTATACCCGCAGCCTGCTGTCGGCCATCCCCATGCCCAGCCCCCGCCGCGAGCGGCAGAAAAAGCTGCTGGTCTATGACCCCTCCATGCACGACTACTCCACGGAGGCTCCCCAGTGGCGGGAGCTTCGGCCCCGTCACTGGGTGCTCTGCAGCGCCTCCGAGGCTGAAGACTGGTGCCGGGAATCGTAAACTTTTTCTTGCGTTTTTCTCATTGTGGCCTCTCTGTTTATTGACTTTTGTTCTCTGCTCTACTACAATAACAGGAGTGGCTTTGTAACAAAACGAAACAAAACATTGGCCCCCGCGCGGGTCTACAAACATAAAGGAATGAGAAATTGATGACGACGCAGAATCCTGTTTACGCATCCCAGGCCAAACCCTGGCTCAAATACTACGCTCAGAAGTACATCGACCAGACCCTGCCCACCCTTTCGGCATTCGATTTTGTCTGCCATCGGAACCAGAACCATCTGAACGATACGGCACTGGACTACTATGGCCGGAAGTTCACCTACGCCGACCTCATCGTCAATGTCAAAAAGACTGCTGCCGCCCTGCGGGGCGTCGGGGTCAAAAAGGGCGACATCGTGACGGTGGTCAGCGTCATGACCCCTGAGGTCATCGCTCTGTTCTACGCCGCTGACATGGTCGGCGCCACTCTGAACCTTGTGGATCCCCGCTACAGCGTCGAGGGCATCCATGAGTATATCGAGGAGGTGGATTCCCACCTTCTCATCTGCCTGAACGTCGTGTACGAGCGCTGCCGTCAGGCCGCAAAGCGCACCAACGTGGAAAAGGTCATCGTCCTCTCTCCGGCCGACTCTCTGCCCCCGGTGATGGCCGTAGGCTACAAGCTGACCACCCCCGACAAGAACAAATATGCCTCCAACGTCATCCGCTGGAAGCAGTTCATCAAGGGCGGCGAGGGCCAGAGCACCGCTGCGGAGCCCTATGACCCCGACCACGCCTGCGTCGTCGTCCACACCGGCGGCACTACCGGCTCCCCTAAAGGCGTCATGCTCACCGACAACTGCTTCAACGCTCTGGCGCAGCAGTTCCGCGCCTACGACAAGCTGTTCCACCGGGGCCAGAAGCTCATGAACATCATGCCCCCCTTCATCGCCTACGGCTACGCCTGCGGCGTCCATCTGCCGCTGGTGCTGGGCTTCACGGTCATCATCATCCCCAACCTCGACCCGGCCAAGCTGGGCAGTCTGGTGCTGAAGTACAAGCCTGAGCATATGTTCGGCGTGCCGGCCCACTATCAGCAGCTGGCCGCAGATCCCAAGCTGCGGGATAAGGACCTCTCCTTCATTCTGAACTACGCCGCCGGCGGCGATGCCATCGCCCGGGGCGCAGAGCAGACCGTCAACGACTTCCTCGCCGCCCATGGCGTCCGCTACCCGATAGCAAAGGGCTACGGCATGACCGAGGTATCTTCTGCCGCTACCGTGGCTGCCGGCGCAGACAACAAGCCCGGCAGCGTCGGCATCCCGATGGTCAACACCATCATTGCCGCCTTTGAGCCGGGTACTGACAGGGAACTGCCCATCGGTGAGCGCGGCGAGCTTTGCATCTCCGGCCCCACCACCATGAAGGGCTACTACAATAAGGCTGACGAGACGGCCATGATCCTTCGCCGCCACCCGGATGGCCGCATCTGGGTCCACACCGGCGACATCGGCTATCTGGACGAGGACGGCTTCGTCTACCTCGACTCCCGCATCAAGCGTCTCATCATCCGCCACGACGGCTTCAAAGTCTTCCCCTCCATGATAGAGAATGTCGTCAGCCGCCACCCCGCTGTGCATCAGTGCTCTGTGGTGGGCTGCACCGACAAGGACCATGTGCAGGGCCGTCTGCCCTTCGTCTACATCGTGCTCAAGGCCGACACCACCGCCAAGAAAAAGCAGGTGATACGGGAGCTGGAGCGGATGTGCGCTGAGGAGCTGCCCGAATACGTCCAGCCCGTGGCCTACAAGTTTATTTCCAGTATGCCCATGACCCCTGTGGGCAAGGTCGATTACCGTCAGCTCGAAGCTGACATCTCCCCCCGCGACTATTGATTTCCATGAAAGGACTCTTCTGCCATGAACAAGCGTTTTGCAAGTCTGGCGGTCTCTGCCCTGCTGCTCGTCTCCCTGCTCAGCGTCCCCGCGCTGGCCGAGGGGACCGAGGCCGCTGCGGACGCCGCCGGCGATGATCATGTCATCGTCACCCTGAACCCGGAGGCTGCCCTGCAGCCCGAGACTCCGGCGGAAGCCGCGGCTTCTGCCACCGAGACGGCTCAGGCTGACCCGGCCCCTTCTGCGGACGACGCAGAGGAGGCAGCGACCGCTGCAGAGGTCGTGGTCAAGGCCGATGACACCAAAGAGGAAGATAAGGACGAGCAGCTCACCTACGTCGCACTGGGCGACAGCATCGTGGCCGGCGTCGGCCTGGCCGATGTCCAGTACAGTGCGCGCTCCGGCTACAGCGTCGATATGACTCCCAACTTTCAGGGCTATTCTCCCGACTGCTATGTCGGCAAGGTGGCTGCAGCTCTCGGCCTCGACCGTGACCACGCCATCAACCTCGGCCTGCCGGCCCTGACGGCTCCCGACCTCGCGGACATGATCCGGTACGGCAAGATGCCCCAGATGAACATGGCGTCCGGCTGCGAGTACAACTACCCTGAGTTCCAGGACTACATCCGCAAGGCCGACGTCGTCTCCGTCCAGATCGGCTCCAACGACGCCTTCGTCCCCTGCATCGTGGCTCTGGGCAACGCCACCAACTGGAAGAGCGAGAAACTGGCCGCTACCATTCTGGCCGGCGACCTGCGCAATGAAGGTTCCGGCTCCACCATGTCCGCCATCTACCGCAGCATCAAGGCGATGGACCTGACCAAGGCCGAGAGGGACGCCACCTGGAATCTGCTCTTCTCCGGCATGAGCAAGATCTGCGACGAGACTTATCCCAAGACCACCGCAGCCCTCATCTCCATCGTGCAGGAGATCCGCAATCTCAACCCGGATGCTCAGATCATCCTCGTGGGCTACACCAACCCTGTGCCGCTCATCCCCTGCTGGCGCAGCTACTTCAACAAGCTGAACAAGTTTGAGAAGCAGATCGCCAAGACTTATAACTTGACTTATGTGGCCATCCCCAACACGGAGACCACCCTCGACGTGCATCCCACCATCAAGGGCCACCAGTACATCGCCAACAAGCTCGTGAACGCCATCGAGAATCCGTAATCAACAAATACAGCAAAGCCCCCGTTTCCAGCTGGAAGCGGGGGCTTTTTCCTACAATACGTTATGCGGCCAGAGCCTTTTTGATGTTTTCAAAGACGGTGTCACTGTCCTCACAGCAGACCATGACCACCTCGCCGGTGGGGACAGTCGCCACGCGGGCAGCAGAAGCGATCTGGTACTGGTCTTCGAGGTAATGCTCCATGGACTTCTGCTGGCTCTGGACATAGGCATCCATCGCATCCACCACGTCCTGCGTCTTGCCCTCGGCGGGCTTGACGATGGCCACGCCGTAGACGCTGACCATCATGCCGGACACTGAGGCGGCGAAGTCGTCGTACATATCGTCCTCGAGGCCCAGCAGAGGCATCATCATGTTGGCCACCTCATCGGAGAGCTGGTCGGCCTCATACTCGGCGCTGTAGCCGTACTGGGCCGTGAACTTGCCATCCTCGCCTTTGGTGAATATCATCTCATACTTGTTGTCCTCGTCGCTGCGGGCGTCGTGGAGGATCTGGGTGTAATCTTTCTTCGCGGCAGAAGACGCGCTGCCGGAGCTGCCCGACGCGCCGCAGCCCACCAGAGCCAGCAGCATGACGCCGGCCATCAGACAAGCAATGATACGTTTCATATTCAATTTATCCTTTCGTTCGCAGGGTGAGGTTTTCGGTGTGCAGTGATAGTATTTGATGTTTTATCCCTGCTATTCGGTAAACGACCCACGGCGGGCGAAAATTGCACCCACAAGTGTAACAGTTCTATGAACGCTTACAGCATCATGGCCTCAAGGTCACCGTGATTGACGGGCGTCGAGAGGATGATCTGGGTGCTGGTGGTACCCAGCTTCTGGAACTGTAAGATAAGATGCTCCAGCTGGGGCATACTGCCGCAGCTCACCTTGATGAGGAAGGTGTAAGCGCCCGTGACGTGGTAGCACTGCAGCACCTCTTTGCTGTTCTTCATCAGCTCCACCAGCTCGTCCCGCTGGGACGGGGCCACCGAGAGGCTGATGAGAGCATCCACATAGACCCGGTCAGACGGGCGGTTGAGCATCACGGTATAGCCGCTGATGATGCCGTCCGTTTCCAGCTTGTGGATGCGGCTGGAGACAGCGGGACTGGTCAGCGCCACCTTTTCGGCGATCTCCTTCACCGGCATACGGGCGTTCTTTGCGAGGAGGGCGAGAATCTTGCGGTCCAAATCGTCCATAGGAAAAGTACTCCTTTTGAAATATGTTACATTACATAAATTTTTTTGAAAGTAAAGTTTTATTGTTGTAGCAATAGCACAAACTGTGCAAAAATCAGTTTTCGTTTTGCCGTCTTTAATTATATAAAGTTTTTGTCAAAAAGTAAAGTGCTAAATTAAAGCGAAACCAAATTTTTGCATTTGACAAGAAAACAAATTCGGGTATAATACATACTGCAAGGCAGCGTCACTGAAGTTCTGATGTACCGCCGGGGATCCCGGTGTTCGGGTACGATATGTTGCCGACTGATCACGCGATTCACCACTTTATATACTTTCCCACCCCTCTATACACAAAAACCCGCTGCCAGGCGGGTTTTTGTGTTTTATACAGGTTTTTATGGTTCTGCCAAGGCTCTCCCTTAGGGAGAGCCTTTTTAACTGTATCTTACACGCCAAAGGCCCCCATCTGGCAGATGCCGGATGGGGGCCTTTGGCTGTTTATACTTGAAAAGGGGAGGATAGCCTGATCATTCTTCGGTGCGGGTCTTCTTGAGCAGGCTCAGGATGACCGCACCCACGACGCTGCCGACCGCCAGAGCCACACAGTACATCACAGCGTGGTCAACGACCGGGAAGACGAAGATGCCGCCGTGAGGGGCGCGGAGAGCGCAGCCAAAGGTCATGGACAGCGCACCAGAGAGGGCTGCACCGATGACACAGCTGGGCAGGACGCGCAGCGGGTCAGCGGCAGCGTAAGGGATAGCGCCCTCGGTGACGAAGCAGAGGCCCATGATGTAGTTGACGATGCCGTTGCGGCGCTCGTCGGGAGTCCACTTCTTGGGGCAGAAAGTGGTGGAGAGGGCGATGGCGATGGGAGGCACCATGCCGCCCACCATGACAGCGGCCATGACCTCATAGTTGCCGGAGGCGAGAGCTGCGGTGCCGAAGACGTAAGCCGCCTTGTTGAAGGGGCCGCCCATGTCGATACTCATCATACCGGCCACGATAGCACCCAGCAGGACCTTGGAGGTCCCGCCCATGGCGTTCAGCCAGTTGGTCATGGCGGTGTTGATCATGCCCATGATAGGGTTGATACCGCACATGACCACGCCCACGATGAGGATGCCGCCCAGCGGGTAGATGAGCATGGGACGGATGCCGTTCAGGCTGGCGGGGAGCTTTTCGGTGATTTTCTTGAGGAACTCCACCACATAACCGGCCACGAAACCAGCCAGCAGAGCGGCCAGGAAGCCGCCGGAGATGCCGGTGGTCTCACCGGCGGCGATACCGGCGAAGTTGGTGCCGTTCATGGCCAGCACGCCGCCTGCGAAGCCGACAGCCAGACCCGGACGGTCTGCGATGGACATGGCGATGAAGCCCGCCAGGATGGGGAGCATATAGCTGAAGGCCGCAGAACCCACCGTCTTGAAGAAGGCGGCCAGCGGAGTGTTCATGCCGAAGTTGGAGGGGTCAATGCTGTAATCGTCCAGCAGGAAGGCCAGCGCTATCATGATGCCGCCGCCCACCACGAAGGGCAGCATGTGGGAGACGCCGTTCATCAGATTCTTGTAGAGGCTGCGGCCAAAGCTGTCGGAGGCAGAAGCGTCCTCCGAGGCCTGTGCGCCGCCCTTAGCGTGGAACTCCGGCACCTCGCCGGAGGTTATCTTATGGATGAGCTCTTCAGGCTTGTGGATGCCGTCGTCCACGCGGGTGAAGAGGACCGGCTTGCCGTCGAAGCGGGCCGTCTCGATCTTCTTCTCCGCTGCCACGATGATGCCGTCGCAGTTTGCAATTTCATCTTTCGTCAGGATGTTCTTTGCGCCGTCGGAGCCGTTGGTCTCGACTTTGATGGTCACGCCCATCTTGGCACCGGCCTTGTTCAGGGCTTCAGCGGCCATGTAGGTGTGGGCGATGCCGTTGACACAGGCGGTGACGGCCAGCACACGGTAGCCCGCCTGCTCGATCTCCTGGTCGGTGAAGCTCTCGTCGCCGAACTGGGCTTCTTCCTGCGCGTCGATGGCGGCGAGGAAGTCTTCCGGGGTTTTGGCGGTGCGCAGCTTCTCCACGAAGTCCTCGTTCATGAGCATCTGCATCATACGGGCCAGCATATCCACGTGGAGGCTGCCGTTCTTGGGGGCTGCGATTGCAAACAGCAGGTCGGTCTTGCCGTCGTCCTCGGCATTGTACTGCACCGGGGTCTTGAGGCGGAGGGCCGCCAGACTGGGCCGGGTCACGCAGTCGCACTTGGCATGGGGGACGGTGATGCCGTTATCAACATAGGTCGAGCCCTCGTCCTCGCGCTCATACAGGCCCTTTTTGTAGGCTTCCTTGTCTCTGATGTTGCCGTGGGTCGCCTGCAGCTCCACCAGACGGTCGATGATCTGGCTGCGGTCCTGCTGGGCTTCGTCCAGCGCGATGGACTGTGCCGTGAACAATTCCGTGATTCGCATAGTGTGTCTCCTCTCCTTGTTTCCTTCTATCGCTCAAATCGTCGCCAGCAAAGCGTCGATCTTTTCCTTCTTTGCCAACCCGAGGCTGAACGCAGTGGCACTGCCGCAGGCAGTACCCAGACGCAGGGCTTCCAGATAGCTGCCGCTGCGCAGATAGCCTGCCACGAAACCGGCCACCATGCTGTCGCCTGCGCCCACGCTGTTGACCACCTTGCCTTTGGGCGTGCCGATGCGGTGGACCTCGCCCTTCTCGTCCAGCAGGAGCGCACCGTCACCGGCCATGCTCACCAGCACGTTCCGGGCGCCCTTTTCCTGCAGGGTGCGGGCGGCAGCGGTAATGTCGGCGTCGGTGGTAAGGGTGCGGCCCACGATCTCACCCAGCTCATGATTATTGGGCTTGATGAGGAAGGGGTGATACTGCAGCACATTCACCAGCAGGTCGCGGGTGGCGTCCACCACCGTATGCACACCGTGGCCTTCCAGACGGGCCAGCAGACGCTCGTAGGTGGTCTGGGGCAGGCTGGACGGGATGCTCCCCGCCAGAATGAGGATGTCGCCCTCGGCCAGCTTATCGAGCTGTGCTTCCAGCTGCTCCATGGCGCTCTCGGGGATGTCCGGGCCTGCGCCGTTCAGCTCAGTCTCCTGCCCCGCCTTTATCTTGACGTTGATGCGGGTCATGCCCTGCTCGAGGTGGATAAAATCGGTGGTGATGCCCTGCGCGGCCAGACCCCGCTCGAGCCACGCACCCGTCTCACCAGCCACAAAGCCCAGCGCCGTGTTCCGGCAGCCCAGCTCGGCCAGCACACCGGACACGTTGATGCCCTTGCCGCCCAGCACGCAGTCTTCGCCGCGGGCGCGGTTTACCTC
>ENA-OPCO01001615-OPCO01001615.1-human-gut-metagenome-genome-assembly--contig:-NODE-1615-length-14067-cov-3.050457_pt1 | contig 14067 bp, 7 predicted proteins | sample MGYA00241562_ERZ501475 | MGnify/ENA primary metagenome ERZ501475 (study PRJEB25962, sample SAMEA2042627) | human gut metagenome | biome: human gut; feature: human-associated habitat; material: faeces... | reverse complement strand
GCGAAGTCGGCGGGATTGCGTTTTTCGCTTTGTCCGTCGAGGTCACGGGTGGTATTCAATACGTCGTCCAAATTACGTCCGGAAAGTTTTCCGTAATGGTGATCTTTGTTGTATTTGGCTACATCGAAATAAACGGAGCCTTCGCTTTCATAGGCGTATCCGGCATCCAAAATCTTCTGTACCAGTTGGATTTGTTCAATGATATGTCCTGAAGCATGTGGTTCGATGCTCGGAGAAAGTACATTCAGTGCTTCCATTGCTTTATGATAGCGGTTCAGGAAATATTGAACAACCTCCATTGGTTCCAACTCTTCCAGACGTGCTTTCTTGGCAATCTTGTCTTCTCCGTCATCGGCATCATGTTCCAGATGACCTACATCGGTAATATTTCGTACGTAGCGTACTTTATATCCTAGGTGGGTGAGATAGCGGAATAACACATCGAAGGTTATAGACGGGCGGGCGTGTCCTAAATGTGCATCTCCGTAAACAGTCGGTCCGCACACATACATGCCTACATGAGGTGCATGAAGCGGTACGAACAACTCTTTCTTTCTATCTAAGGTGTTGTAAATGGTAAGTTGATGTTCCATAACATTTTATATTTGTTTTATTGGAACTGCAAAGTTAGTATAAAATCTGAATATGCGCTCTATCTTTGATGAGTTGATTTTAGCTCTTGAGTTGTTTTACTGATAATATTATTAGTTTCCCGGTATAAAACTAAAAGTTTCACACCGAGGAACCAATGGTTTCATTACGGGAAACCAAAGGTTTCTCACCGAGAAACTAAAATTTTGTCGGCATGAAAATAAATGTTTGGTTATTGTTGACTGCAAAACTTATCAATAGCTTCTGCTACACCGTCTTCTTCGTTGCTTAGAGTGATGTAATTTGCTGCTTTTTTTACAGGTTCTTGTGCATTTCCCATAGCAATTCCCAGTCCTGCAAACTTAATCATGGATAAGTCATTATAGCCATCTCCCATTGCTATGACTTCTTCTCGTGCTACTCCTATTTCTTTCAATAAGACAGCAAGAGAAAGAGCTTTGTCAATTCCTTGCGGAACTAATTCGAGGAAATAGGGTTCTGAACGGAAAACGTTAATATGTCCTTGTAGCCGGAGACTAAGTTCTGCTTCAAGCGGAATGAGTTTATCTGCGTCTCCCACGATGAGGCATTTGGCTACAGGAAGCGTGATCTCTGTGAGGAAGTCGTTTGTTTCCCGTACTGCCATTTTATTGAGAAAGGCCTCTTTCTGTACGTATGGGTCTTGAGAGTTTTCTGTTATTATATCTGCTCCGTCATAGGTTAATATACTTAGTTGGTGGGTACGGGCACATTCATAGAGCATCGGAACAACTTCATTAGGTAGCACATTTTCATATACCATCTCTTTTGTTTCCCAATTGATAATTTCACCTCCGTTATAGGAAAGGATGAAACCTCCGAATTCATTCATCCGTAATTCGTTGGCTAATGGTACAATACCATAAGTAGGTCGTCCGGAAGCTAATACGAGTCGTATTCCTTGCTCTTGTATACGTATTAGAGTTTCCCTGTTGCGGGGAGTGATTTCTTTTTTAGAATTGGTGAGTGTGCCGTCAAGGTCGAGCACGATAAGTTTGTATTTCATGTAGCGTTGTTTTGGGTGCAAAGATAGATTAAAAAAGTTTTTCCGCAAGGTGGTGGGGGAAAAGATGTGGCTTTAGCTAAGCCAGCCATCGTTTGTTCAACTTGGCAGATGTTTTTGTAAAGTATTGAATATTAATAAAGGAGCTTCAGATCTGAGTCGTCGTGCTGTCATGCATCAGATGCAGGGACTTTCTTTTTGAACCAGACTCGTATTTTTCGGATGTAGTAGCTTCTCCTGTTTCTGATTTCTTGATTGATGATATGACATTTAGATAAATAAAAGCCGCATAACGAAAGTTATGCGGCTTTTATTATTAAACTGGTAAAAGAGTTTTATTCAATTGTTGCTCCATAACCAGCTACATCGCTAGCTAATGTAAATATACCATTTACATAATCATATTGAGTAATAGGAGCTGTTGCGTGCTTGGTTATGTTATTACCGCTTGTTGGTTCTTTAACTAAAGAACTTGTATGATAATAATTCCAATTTTTGGTTAAGCCATATACGATATTGTCGGTTACATCTATTTGAGGTGTGCAACTTTCTAAGAAAGAATAATAGTAGGAACCGAATTCTGCTTCCGGACTTACGTCAAAGATATTCTTGCTTATAGTCAATGATGTTCCTTTTTGATATCTGAAGAATATATTGCTACCTATCATGTTGACAAAAGTATTATTTATAATTTCGGCAGAAAGTACACCATCTGATAAAGGTATATTACCAGTAGCCCAGTTTAATATTTGCACGCCTTCTTGAGGTGTCTGGCTATACACTATATTGTTCTTGAAGTTGAAAGTTTTATAATCTCCTAAATTGAAACCTTTATATATATTTATCAAGGCAATTTTGATAGCATTAACTTCAATACGAGTGTCTTGAACAGAGATGTTGTCTATACCAAAGTAAGTCTTTTGTGCTGCATCGTAATAAATTGGTTTCAAGACATTCGCAATCAGACAGTTGTCAATGCAGATGTCAGTAAAGTCTCCCTTGCTGATAACGCCTGCATTATTTATAAAATAACCAGCATTGCTACCTCCATTGAGATCACTTAAATCTATTTTTATATTCTTAAAAAGTAGCTTTCCTTTGCATGATTTCCAGCAATTAATAGGACGAAGTGTTACTTGCTCGTCATCATATCGACCGATGATAATAACATCATTGCTGATTGATTTTACTCCGGTTGTGGTAAAATTGTGTGCTGTACCTGTGAGGAACAGTATAACAGGTTTACTCATTGTAGCACTAAAGTAAGTGTCAAGTGCCACATCGGCATCTGTTGCATCCAATATTTGTATGTCAGCATCTGAATAAATTTGGTTGTTGATGGTGATGCCGCCGATAGTAATGTCTTTACCATGATCAAAATCGGCTTTATAATCCGTACGATTCTTAATACTAACCTGAATCTTTGCAATCATAGCATACTTTCCACTTGTTGCCAATATCGCAATATCAGTACTGTTATCAGCTGTTGCACGAGTCATCATCTTTGCGCTTGATGCAGGGGCAGTAACAATCAATACATTTTCTTTTCCAGCTTCCTTAGAGAATTTAGCACTCCATCCTTCTGGAGCAGTAATCATTGTATTTTTTACTCCTCTCATGGTCATGGTAAATTCTTTCGTTTCACCTGCAGAAAACTCTTGTATTTGTTCTAAATCTTCAGCCGCAAAACTACATTCAAAGTCGCTGATGATAGGGATACGTATGGTTGGAGCATCCTCACCCGCAAGTACTAAGACCAGTTCGTTGTTTTCTACTGTTACACTCTTGAAGTTTTTGTCTTCTGCCGGAGCGGAACCGTCACCAGTTGCGCTGACTTTGTCAGTAGTTCCTTCTTTGTATATATATTCATAGTTTTTTCCTTCATCATAGCTAACCTGCCAGTAGCCTTCACTATCTACATTAAATGTAGGAGTCTTGCCACTCTCTCCATTAGCTTTCACAGGTTGTCCGTTTACAGTCAGACGCTCCGGAGTTTCATTTTTGTTGTAAAGAACAGTCCAGTAGCCTTCTGAATCGATACCGATAATAGGGCATAACAGGTTATTATCGTTTTTCATATATAGATTTACTGTTTTTCCATTGCTCAAAGTGAGTGTGTAGGAATCAGACTTTTCCTCTATATTAGTAATAAATGTTCCTTCATTATAAAGTTCGCGAAGAGCTTCTGTGTTACTATTTATATCACGTACTTGTGTCTCGAGTGCGGTAACGCGCTTTTTCAGTGCGTCTACATCATCTTCCAAATCGTCAATGTTGGTACATGCTACCAGGCATACAGCCAATAACATGAACATACTCCATACTTTTTTCATGATTATATTGTTTTAAAGTTATTATTTTAAAGAGGATAGCCAGGAAGGAACATATCCCAAACGTTTACGTAATTGAGCCTCATAGAGTGAATATGGTTCCACAGCAGTTCCGTTACTTTCGAGTCGCTTCATTTGAGTAGCATCAAAATCTAAAGGACTTCCGTGGAAACCGACAATGATAGGAGGCATAAATTTCCACCAAAAGCCGTTACTATCCCACCAGGTAAATTTACCTTCTGTATCGATGTCCTGATCTGTTTGTACATTTGTTGCATAGAAATTCCATATTGTCAGATTCTCCATGTGATTTGGCATTTGAGCAGAGTCTCCTCCTTGTCTCCAATGCATGAAACCGCCAGTACAGCAGTCAATTAATGTTGCACGTGGCTGTGTGGCATGTGATTCAAAGCAAGAATCATCTCCCCATTTCACATTCCATATTACAGCACCCATGCTTTGCTTTGAAACACCGCAAGCGTGATATTGACCAACGTTTGTTTTATATTCCATCAATGTGCTTTCACCTTCTCCTTTTCTAAGTGTGTAGCCATTGCTGCTTTCAGTTACTTTTCCAATAAAGATACGGGAAGAAGCTTGCGAGCGGATAGAAGCATGTCCACGATTACCACCAATAGTGATGTCATAAGCAGAACAATTGGCAGAACTTGTGATTGACATGGCTTCACTAACACTTTCAAAATTAACCCGGCGCATCCATGAATTGGTCAGACGTACAAAATCGATAAGCTTAAAACCACCGTCATCTATGTCAGAGCCGTGATGAATAAACTTCTCTTTGGCATGTCCTTTAAATGTAAGGTCTTCTACGCCAACATTGGCATAATTGGCGAATTTATGTACATTCCATCCCCAATCTTTATTAATAGCATGCATGATGGGTTCTTTAAAGGTAATACTGTTACCACTAATCTTTTCAATCTGATGGTATTCGAATATTTGAATACCATTTGTTTTGATATTGGGAGTAATGCCTTGTTGTACCTTAATATCTTGCCATTGATAAGGCGATAGTTCGGAATTAATAACATCATTATCCGTGTTTCCCAACTTGGGGGTTCCCAGTACGAGACATACCCAACTGCCCGCACTTACTCCTGTTAAACTGGCCGTTATGGTTTTGCTGCCTATGGGAGCGTCTTCAGTGATAGCACCAATTGATTCTCCTAATCCTGTATTATGTTTGAACTCCATCATAACAGGAGCATTCCACATTTCCTCAGTAGGTTTGGGAGAATTATTTGCAGCAGTCATTTCGAGTGTTGTTTTGTTTCTTCCGGCTCCTTTTAAAACAATATCACTCATCGATATACGAATCCTGCGATCCTTAGAATCCTCATCTTGTAGAATATAATTCCCTTCTGGGAAGTAGATAATAGCTTTAGCGTTTTCCTTAATATATCGATCTGTCATATTATTGAGATCTTCTTGCTTTGTTTCTCTTGCTATTTCTTCCAGTACCTTCATGAAAGCTGCTCTGTCAGATTTGCCGTCGTTGGGGATAGCCCCATATTGGGGATCTGTAACATCGTATACTTTATATCCTTGTGCTATTAATGTTTCTATTTCAGGAGGAGCTATTTCACCATGTTTATATCCGGCGTATGAAAAGTCCAATAATACATTTTGTTGATCTGCGTTTACAAATTGTTGCCAGGCTTTTGCTCCGGTTTCATTGGAAAGTTGTTTCACTTCAATAGAAACAATACGGATATAATTCTTTGATGAAGTAAGTACAATCTTAATTGTTTCTTCTACGTCTTTTACAACAGTTGCTTGTGGTGTGATAGTTAATAAGTTCTCGGATAAAAGAACATCCCATCCTTTAGGAGCTTGTATTGCAGCTTGTTGCACGTCATTCTGTTCTACTTTATACTCTTTATGGCTTTCATTGGGGGCAAAAACTTGCACAGCTTGTTCACTTTCAGCGTCATTGAGACCATAAATGATCAGTCCGAAGCTGTCGTCTACTGGGAAAGTATATGTTTTTTCACCATCAGCCAGGGTGAATGAGAAAGTATGGTTTGCTTCATTATATTCTACCTTGCTGAATATGCTGGTTCCTCCCTGACTTCCACCTTCGGCCTTAGTTCCTAAGCTTGTATATGTTTGTCCATTATCGTAGCTCACTTGCCAATATCCACTGGAAGATACGCTGATTAATGGAGTTGCCACCACATTGCCTTCTCCATCACGGGGCCAGGCTGATATTTTCTCTCCATCGGCTCCTGGCAGATATTTGAAATCTGTATCATTACTTGTTTTATATATCCAGTAGCCTTCTTCGTCTACGGAAAATTCAGGGACAGACGCTTGTACTGCTTCACTCTCCATGACTTTAATGCTTGTTCCGTCACTAAGTTCCAGCAAATATCCTAAGCCATCTTTAGTCGGAGTAATTCCGATAATGATTTTGTTTTTTTGCATAAGGGCTTGCAGACTGGCAAATGAAGTATTCAGTCCTTCCGTTGCTTTTTCCAAAGCAGCGACACGGTCTTTCAGAGAATTGATGTCTGCTTCCAGGTCGTCTGTTTTTTGGCATGATTGCATGATTGCCAACATGCTGCAAATACCAAATAGTAATAGGTAGGTAATGCTCCTGTTTTTCATACATTTATTATTTCGGGTTATTTATAATTTTCACAGTGGCAAAGATAACCGGATAAAATAAGAGTATATGGATAAAAAAATTCAGGAATACGATGAAATAATACATTTTACACACCTCTGTGATAGATTGAGGCTTTATGTATTATTAGAGCAGGTCTACCCATTGCTCATTGCTTAATATAGGCAATGACTCACTGTCGGCAACAAATGTTTCCGCCAGTTTTCGTTTCTCATCTTGCAGATGCAGAATCTTTTCCTCGATACTGTTTTGTGTAATGAAGCGATAGGCAATCACCTGCTTGTCCTGACCGATACGATGGGCACGGGCGATGGCTTGCGATTCGGCGGCAGGATTCCACCAAGGGTCGATGATAAATACATAATCGGCTTGGGTAAGGTTAAGTCCTACGCCTCCGGCTTTTAAAGAAATCAGAAAGGCCTGCACGTCCTTTTGTTCGGTGAAATGGGCGATTTCTGACGGACGGTTATTGGTGGAACCTGTCAGTAATGCATACTTCCAGCCTTGTTGGCGGAAGACATCGGCAAGGATTTCCAGATGCTTCACGAAAGAGGAAAAGATAAGTACTTTATGTCCTTCACTTCTCAATGTATCGAATGTTTCGATGATTTGCTCGGTTTTCCCGGATATCCCGTTGAAATCGGGAAAAATGAGCTGTGGGTGACAGGATAGCTGGCGAAGACGCAAGATACCGTTCAGGATACTGAACGTATGGAACCTGTCTCTGTTTTCGGGTTGTTGGAGCAATATGTTGCGCAGACTGTTTTTCTCCTGTTCGTAGCTCTCGCTTTGTTCTTCGGACATATCACAATAAATCGTTTCTTCAGTAAGCGGAGGAAGTTCCGGTGCTACCTCACTTTTGCTTCTGCGAAGAATAAACGGAGCGATTAACTGTTGCAGCCTTTTCTCCATGCGGGTGTTTCCTTGCTTGATTGGAATGATGAACTGCTTTTGGAAAGTGCTTTCTTCCCCCAACAGGTCCGGTTGCAGAAAACGGAACTGCGCCCACAGATCTTTAAGGGAGTTCTCGATAGGCGTTCCGGTCAGTGCGATCCGGTATTTGCTCTGCAACTGGATGACTGAACGGAAAGTGAGAGAATCATTGTTTTTGATATTCTGGCTTTCGTCGAGTACGATATATTCGAATGTGTAGGAGCGAAGAATATCAATATTATTTCTCATCATCCCATAGGTCGTGAATATCAGATGAAAACGCCTGAAGAACTTCTCGGGATGCCCTTTGGGGAATACCGTGCTGCTATTATATTCTGCTATCGATAGAGTGGTGAAACGTTTCGCCTCTTGCCTCCAGTTGTGGAGCAGGGAAGTGGGGACCACAATCAGAGTGGCGGGTTTACGGGAATTTTTTCCGTATTCTGCTCTTGGGGCGTCTTCTTTGGGTATGTTTTTCTCCCTGATTTTCCGCGCCTCCGGCAGTAACTCATCTTCGGAAGAGAATGAAAATAAGGAGAATTGTCCTTCGGCGTCTGCCGCTTGCTCTCTGGCAGGCGGAGTTCCGGTAGTACATTCCTTATCCGGCTGACTGTCAGATGCCGGGATTTCTGTAGATACAGACCCCATAGGAGCAGTAGCTGTATCGGTGGAAAACGGTTTGTATATATATTGTAGCAGGGTAAGCGTCTGGAGTGTCTTCCCAAGCCCCATGTCATCTGCCAGACAACCGCCGAATCCTTGTTTGTTCAACTGTACCATCCACGAGAATCCTTTCTGCTGATAGGGGCGTAGCTGTGCTTTCACTCCTTGGGGAACGGGGATATTGTGTATCTCTCTCCTGAAAGGCAGGTTTTGGGGACTGCTTTCTTCTAAAGCCGATTGTACGGCACCGACAAAAGTGGGCTTCAGGCGAATCCCTGTTTCTGTTTGCGTTCCTAATTCCAGCAGGTTTCCATATTTGCTGAACCATTCTTCCGGCAAGAGAATCATGCGTCCGTCCGGCAGCAGAAATTCTCTTTTCTCTTCGAGGATATGCTTGCGGAAACGTGAGAAAGGGATACGCAGCTGCCCGATGACAACTGTGATATGCAGTTCAAACCAGTCCGGTTCGTCATCACAGCTTTGTTCGATGTGGATTTCGTCCAGACAGTAGGGAGTATTCCCCATATTTCCGGTCAGCAGGAAGGATTGTTGGAGCATTGCCCGATAGGTGCCGATCCATTCGGTAATTGTCTTTTCGGAGGCATCGGGCGACAGCTTGAAGTGGACGTCGCTGACCTGTTGCAAACCGGAATCCGTTAACATCCGGAGTTTCTCTTTTTCGGCATTACTATCCCGGCGGAAGAAAAATATCTCGCCGAAGTCGTTCCGGTAAATGATCTTCTTCATTTCGGTCACGGTGTCGGGAGTAAACGTCTGGTCGCCATAACGGAAACTGAGTCGCAACATTTGTTCGTCGTAAATGGTATCTTCGAGAGACAGGACGGCTTCGCATGCGTACGTCTTTTCAACGATATTCAGTCCCTGAGTTGTAATCTCATGATAGCGTGCTATCGGAATCACGATGTTATCGATATATTTCTCAATTTGGGAGGCTGGAACGCTGATCTTCTTTTTCTTGGTGAAAGGCAGGATGCGTACACTCTCGATATGGGGGAAAAAGTATAGTTCCATCCCCAATAAGAGAGCAGACGGCGAGGAAGTCAGCACGATGACAGGTTTCTGCTCACTCAGTGAGAGTGGCTGTCCGTCATAATAACATTGCAGCTGATAACGGAAAGTTGTCTCGTCAGCAAGAAACATGAAGTGAATTTCCACATCGTGAGGATGAACACGGTAGGCGTGATGGGCATATAGCAGTTTGCTCCCGACCTGTTTTTGGTACAGAGGAAGGTTGTGATAGCGTATCAATGCCAGCATCTCCTGTAGCTTTTTCTCGATGAATGGGCGGATATTGTTCTTTATCCGTTCCGGATCTTCGGACAATTTACGCAGAAAACGGGATACTGTTTTCTCTCGTGAGTAGACTCCCATCAGATATTTTTCTGTATAATGAGAGGCGATGTCGATGGCCTGCCGTTCAGCCTCGTTCATCCGGCTGATTGCTTCGGGAGAAGCGTGAAAAGCCTGCTCTATGAGTTGCCATGTGCCGTCGTCAGATTGCTCCGCCATGTAAGGTATCAGCAGTGTGCCGAACGTCAGATGCTCGGTTAAAACGATGATAACTTGTCCGGTAATTGCTTTCTCTTCCATTCTCTTCAGGCTTTAACAAACAAAGATACGGGAAAATCCTTAATTTTGCAGCATGATGGAAGAAAACAAACGAGTATTGTTGGGAATGAGCGGTGGTACGGATAGTTCCGTAGCTGCCATGCGATTGCTGGAAGCCGGATATGAGGTGACCGGAGTTACTTTCCGTTTCTATGAGTTGAATGACTCGACCGAGTATCTGGAGGATGCCCGTCACCTGGCAGGGCGTTTGGGTATTCGTCATATTACGTATGATGCCCGTGAGATATTTCGTGAACAGATTATTGAATATTTTGTGCGTGAATATATGGTGGGGCATACTCCTGTGCCCTGCACGTTGTGCAATAACTATCTCAAATGGCCTCTTCTTTCCAAAATAGCCGATGAAATGGGGATTTTTTATATTGCTACCGGGCATTATGTCCGGAAAGTAAAGGTGGATGATACTTATTATATCACTTATGCTGCAGATTCGGACAAAGATCAGACCTTTTTCTTATGGGGACTCAAACAGGATATTCTTCAGAGAATGTTGCTGCCGATGGGGGATATTACCAAAGTGGAGGCACGTGCTTTTGCTGCCGGACGGGGATTTCAGAAAGTAGCGGTGAAAAGGGACAGTTTGGGCGTTTGCTTTTGTCCGATGGATTATCGGAGCTTTCTGAAAAAGTGGTTGGTCAGCTTTGGTCAGCACCAGGTCAGCTTTGGTCAGTTTTGGTCAGCGCAGGTCAGCCGTGGAAGATTTGTCGATGAAAAGGGGGATTTTATAGCTTGGCACGAAGGCTATCCTTTTTATACCATCGGACAGCGGCGTGGCTTGGGGATTCATCTGAATCGGCCTGTCTTTGTGAAGGAAATCCGTCCCGAGAAGAATGAGGTAGTGCTCTCTTCCCTTCAGGCGCTGGAAAAAACGGAGATGCTGCTTAAAGATTGGAACATCGTTAGTCGGGAACGTTTGTTGGGACATCCCGATGTGATTGTGAAAATACGCTATCGGAAACAGGAAAACCATTGCACGGTAACGATCACACCTGATAATCTCCTGCATGTACAGCTTCACGAACCATTGACGGCCATTGCTTCCGGGCAAGCTGCTGCCTTCTATAAAGATGGTTTGTTATTGGGTGGTGGAATCATTACGGAGGCACTGTCTGCAACACATCAGCTTCATCAACAGAAGGAATAATATCGAAAAGCATTCTCTTATAGGACGGAGAAATGCGGCCGGTAGTTTCACGACTTGTTTCAACCGTTGAAACAATGTGTTTCATGCCTTGAAACAAAGTGTTCCAAGCAATGAAACAGAGTGTTTCACCGCATGAAACAAAGTGTTTCAAGCATTTGAAATTGTTTGAAACACTTTGGTGCCTGTTTTCAAGCCGGCACATTAGATTGCCCTGCGGTGAATACTTTGCGTAACACCGTAGGGAACCTCCTGTAAAATAATGATTTGATTACTCGAATAAGGTTTATTCGTTATTCAGCGTAAGCATTGCTTCGATATAATTGCGTGTATTGCTTAGTCTGGGTACCTTATGCTGTCCGCCTAACTTGCCTTTCTGTGCCAGCCAGTCATGAAACAGTCCCGGACGGGCTACGATCACTTCCAATGGCTGCAGGGCAATATCTTTCCAGCGTTTCGCCTCATAGTCCGAATTGACCTCTTTCAAGGTGGCGTCGAGTATGGCGGCAAATTTCTCTACGGAATCCGGCATCTTGGCAAATTCTATTAACCATTGGTGACGGCATTTGGCATGTTCGTCCATAAATACCGGTGCGGCAGAATATTCGCAAATCTGCGCTCCTGTTTCGGCGCAAGCCTTAGCCAGCCCTTTCTCGGCATTATCCACAATCAATTCTTCACCAAAAGCATTGATGAAGTGCTTCGTCCGTCCTGTGATGACGAACTTATACGGATTTTTGCTGGTAAACTTCACCGTATCGCCGATCATGTATCGCCATAATCCGCACGACGTAGAAATCACCATCGCATAATTCTTGTTAAGTTCCACCTCTTCGAGGCAGTAAGCATGTGGATTCTCTTCATCGACTTCTTCCAGTGGAACGAACTCGTAGAAGATACCATAATCGATCATCAACAGCATAGACGGGTCCGAAAGGTCATTCTGCGTACCAAAGTATCCTTCGGAAGCATTGTAAGTCTCTACATAATGCATCTTTGGCGAGTGAATGACCTGTTTGTACTGTTCGCGGTAAGGAGTGAAAGCCACCCCACCGTGGAAGAATACCTCCAGATTCGGCCATACTTCTTCCAGTGTTTGCTTACCGGTTTTCTCGAGAATACGCTTGATAAGTACCAGCATCCACGAAGGCACGCCGGACAAACTAGTCACATTGACCGGGATGGTACTGTTGGCTATCGCCTCTATTTTAGTCTCCCATTCGCTCATCAAAGCGATTTTCTTGCTCGGTACGCGGATGAAATTGATCAGCGGATTGACATTCTGAATCAGAATGGCTGACAAGTCGCCTACTAAACTATGATTGGAATTGAGGTTCGGACTGTGGCTTCCTCCCAGAATCAACCCTTTTCCCGAGAAAAAGTGGCTGTCCGGATTGATACGAAAATAGAGTGCCGCAGCGTCTTTACCGCCTCTGTAGTGAATGTCTTCCAGTGCTTCTTTGCTGACAGGCAGGAATTTGCTCTTATCATTGGTCGTTCCGGATGATTTGGCATACCACCGAACCTTTCCGCTCCATAACACATCTTTTTCTCCCCGTCGCATACGGTCGATATAGCCTTTGAGTTCTTCGTAAGTGTTTATCGGAGAGGTTTTCGTAAATGAGTTGTAGTCATTGACTTGTGCAAATCCATGTGTCTGTCCCCATTCCGTATGAATAGCTTGACGGATAAGTTTTTGAAGAACTTTTGATTGCAGTTCTTCCGTTTGGTTTTCATATTTGGATATGCTTTTTCGTCTGCCTGAAAGAAAGCAGTTGACTAACTTCGTCTTATTCATGTCGTATTTCCGCAGGAATCATTTTATTCTTCTGCAAAAATAATTTAAAGTTATCAGAATAACGAACTTTATACAGATTTTAATGGACTGTGTGTCGCTATCTATGTCCTTATGTTAAGCCTGCATTATCTTCGGCCAACCATACTGAACTCGGGGGATTCCGTGACAGAGACCTGAAGCTTCGGGGAAGCAACTACCGTTATGGTCTGCTGTTCGTTGTCTTGTATGCTCATTTCGGATAAAGCCTCTTTTTGTCTTTTGTTGGACAGGATTCTTTCGACCAGTTTGGGGGATTTCCTCAATAGTGCCAGCGTGTCTTTTGCAGCCAATTGCTGGCTCTCTTTTTTAGAATAGCCTCTTCCTTTGCAGCATGTTACTCCTTCGATTGTGATTTGGGTGGTAAAGACGGGCGTGCTGCTTCCTTCCCGTGCCTCATCAATCAAGTCGAAGATGATTTCAACTCGCCTCTTTTGTCCCCATTCGATCAATTTGCTTTTGAAATTGACTTCTTTATAGGCCAGTTTGTCGATATTGATTAACTGGGTCATGATGCGTTTGCCAATAAAACGCATGCAATAGGAATATCCCCGGTCCAAGTAAATCGCACCGACCATGGCCTCAAAAGCATTGCCGCACATATAACTGTTGTGAGTGGAAGAATGTGTGGATGAAATGATAAGTTTATCCAAACCGATCTCCACAGCCAATCTGTTCAATGTTTCACGTTGTACGATTTTGCTGCGGGTGTTAGTGAGAAAACCTTCACGTTTGCCTTTGAAGTGGCGGAAGACAATGTCCCCCACGACGGCGTCCAAAATGGCGTCGCCCAAAAATTCCAGCCGTTCGTTATTAATCCAACTTCCTTGCTTTTTTATGGATGAGGACTTATGATGCAAAGCCTGTTCGTAATATTGGATATGGTGCGGGTAGAATCCTAATATCTTATAAAAAGAAGAATAAAGCTCCTTATCTTTTCTGAAAGGGAGCTTTATTCTTTCTATGATATCTTTGGGATACACAACTTATTCAGCGTATTTCTTAAAGATTACACATGCATTGTGCCCACCAAAACCGAAGGTGTTGCTTAGAGCGGCACGTACGGTACGTTTCTGAGCAGTGTTAAAGGTGAAGTTCAGATTATAGTCGATTTCTTCATCTTTGTCATCTTCCTCATGGTTGATAGTGGGAGGTATGATATCTTCTTTTACTGCCATCACACTGGCCATTGCTTCTACAGCACCGGCAGCACCGAGCAGATGTCCCGTCATA
>ENA-OPCO01001606-OPCO01001606.1-human-gut-metagenome-genome-assembly--contig:-NODE-1606-length-14101-cov-3.555603_pt1 | contig 14101 bp, 17 predicted proteins | sample MGYA00241562_ERZ501475 | MGnify/ENA primary metagenome ERZ501475 (study PRJEB25962, sample SAMEA2042627) | human gut metagenome | biome: human gut; feature: human-associated habitat; material: faeces... | reverse complement strand
CAAAGGCGACGAAGTCCACGGCGGGCGAGATGACCTCGCTGTTTGCCACAGGCTACGGCATTTATAAAGACTACTACAGCGACCTGAGCGACATGGAGTTCGGCGAGATGTTCTCGGCTGGCATCTCCGACGCCGTCCGAGCGTTCAAGACCTCCGGCTCCGGCATGGCACAGGCAATCCAGAACCTCGGCGCATCGGCGACCACGGCGCAGGTGCCGCTGGAAGAGCAGCTCTCCGTCTTGGGTATGCTGCAAGCAACGATGGGCGGCGCGGAAGCGGGCACAAAATACAAAGCCTTCCTCCGCAGCGCCACCAAGGGCGGCGAGGAACTGGGGCTCAAGTTCACAGACGCCAACAACCAGCTCCTGAGTATGCCGGAGATCCTCGACATCCTGCGGGGCAAGTTCGGCGAGACAATGGACGCCGCCGAAAAGATGGAGCTGCAGAAAGCCTTCGGCGACACCGAGGCCGTAGCGCTCATCGACCTGATGTATAACAAGGTCGGCGACCTGCAGGACAACATCGTCAATATGTACGGCTCGCTCGGAAAGGGCGTGTCGGTCACGGAGCAGATGGCCTCCGCCATTCAGGAGACGGAGCCGGAACGCTTCGAGCGACTCAAGCAGCGCATCCACAACGTCACTGAGAGCATCGGCAACTCCCTGCTCCCCACGGTCAACGACCTGATGAGCAAGGGCGAGGGCGTGCTGACGAAGGTCGGCTCGTGGATCGAGAAGAACCAGGAGCTCGTCAAGGTCATCATGCTCATCGTTCTTGCGGTGGGCGGTTTCCTCGCCGTAGGCGGCACGCTGATCGCCCTGATCTCCGGCGTCGGCCTCGTCGTGACAAAAACGGTCAGCGCGTTCAAGATACTCAAGGGCGGCTTCGCACTGGCGCGAGGGGCGCTCACACCGCTCATATCCTCGGTGTGGAGCTTCACGGCGGCGCTGCTGGCCAACCCCGTCACATGGGTCGTCATTGGCATTGTGGCCCTCATTGCGGCGCTGGTGCTACTCTACAACAAGTGTGAGTGGTTCCGCAATGCGGTCAACTCCGTCATCAACTTCTTCAAGGAAACGCTGACGGCGGTGGGCTCGGTCGCGAAGTCGGTGTTTGAAGGCATCGGGAACGTGATCGGCTCCGTCATGGACGCGGCAAAGGCGACCGTGTCCGAGAAGCTGTCCAACATCAAGACGGCCTACGAGGAACACGGCGGCGGCATTTCCGGCGTCGCAGCGGCGGCGATGGAGGCGGTCAAGGGCTGGTACACAGCGGGCTACACCTTCATCGACAACCTCACGGGCGGCAAGCTCTCGGAGATCCGTGAGAAGTTCTCGACGGCCATGAGCAACATCGTCCAAGGCATCTCACAGAAGTTCACCGACGCACGCACCGCCTTCTCCAACGGCCTGAACAACATCAAGAACGCCGTCTCCGGCGCGGTCACGTGGTTCTTCGAGTCCGGCAAACGGATCGTGTCCACCTTTGCAAACGGCATCAAGTCCGCCTTCAGCAGCGCGGTCGAGGCTGTAAAGGGCGGCTTGCAGAAGATCCGCAACCTCCTCCCGTTCTCTGACGCGAAGGAGGGGCCGCTGTCCACGCTGACCCTGTCCGGCCAACGCACCATGACTACCTACGCTCACGGCCTGACGCTGGCGGGCGACGCCCCGGCAGAGGCGATGAACAAGAGCCTCCAGCAGGTGCAGGGCGCTCTTGACCGCAAGCCGGAGAAGAAGGTCGACCTCGGCGGCGGGAAGAAGGACAAGGACGAGAGCAGCGATGAGGGCAGCTCCGGTAAGGGCAAGCAGGTCATCATCCACAAGCTGCTCGTCCCGGTCGACCTCAAGAAGATCAAAGACCTGCAGCAACTCCTCGCTCTTTTGCAGGAGGTCGAGGACTACGCAGCGGCCAACGAGGACGGCGAACCCGGCGACGACGAGGACGCCGCCCCGGCCCCGGCATAAGGAGGACGCTATGATCTATGTAGAAGACGAGCTGATCAAGCTCAACGGCGTCGTCCTCCCCGGTCTCGTCAAAAGCATCGAAGTCATTGAGACCGCGAAGGTGGACGAGCAGGAGGTCGAGGGCAGCGCCACCAAGCCGAAACAGGCAACGGGCTACGAGGACGCCAAGGTCAACATCGAGCTGATCATCGACGACACGCCCTCGCAGACCAAGTACCAGCGATACGCAACGCTCCGGGCGATCTTTCGTTCGCCCGGGCAGAGCGTGCCGCAGCCCATCCCCATCATCAGCGAGGACACCGCCGCCCACGGCGTGGAGAAGGTCATCTTCAAGAAGCTGTCCCACAAGGGCGAAAACAAGCGCGGGCAGCTTACGGCTACGCTGGAGCTGTGGGAGTACATCCCGCAGACCATCACGGCAAAGTCCAGCTCCAGTTCCGGCTCCGGCAAGTCCGGCGGCGGTGCGGCGAGCAATCTGAAGGCAGACTACAAGAGCTACCTGAGCAACGAACGGGGCAAGTCCCCCGCACGGGATGACGCAGACGCCACGGCGGCGATGAACAAAGTGACCGCCATGCCGTACTAAGGAGGCCACAGTGGAAACGAAAGAACTGTACTACCCGCAGATCTCGGCACAGGCCGGTTCCTACACCTTCGAGGAAGGCGTGGAGCTTGAGATCTATTCCTCGAAGTCCTCGTATTATGATTGGGCGAAGATCCGATTCACGAGCCAGTTCCGCCCGAAGCTCTCGCTCAAGAAGAAAGACCCCGCCACCATCCAGCTCGGCTATGACGGCACGCTGGAGGACGTGTTCACTGGCTTCGTCTCCGGCAACTACGACGGCGGGACGTATGCCAACGAGGTCGCGCTGAAGGATGAGATGCTGCTCATGGAGGAGACGATCATCAACGACACCTTCCTCGACACCACGCCGCAGGAGCTGATCTCGTACTTCCTTGCACAGGCGGGCCTGTCCAAGATGAAGCTCTCCAGCAAGACCTACCCGACGCGCAAAATGCTCCCCATTCGGAAGCAGACCGCCGTCCAAGCGATCAACGCCGTCAATGCGGCGTGGGGGCTTCGTGTTCCGTTCTTCTTCTCGGGCGGCGTCTTCTATTGGGACGAGAAGCCGGAACAGAAGAAGGTCTACACCTTCGAGCGCGGCGTGAACATCCTAAACCTGCGCCGCGCGGGCGGCGTATGGGAGCTGGAGACGGTCTCCGCGCCATTCATCAAGCACTCCCACAAAATAAACCTCATCCATCCGCAGGTGAGCGGTGAGGTCGAGGTCTCCAAGGTGGTCAGCAAGACCAACGACTCCGGCTTCATCCGCACCTACATCTATTTCTGACCCCGAAAGGAGGAAACCGACGTGCTCGAAGAAATGGTCGCGTCCGTTATGAAGAAGACGCTGGCGCAGGACTTCCCGCATTTGAAGCTCCCCGCCGCCGTATTCGCCACCATCGACTCGGCGGCAAAGAGCGACGCCTTTGACATTGAGGAACTGATCGTCCACAACGAAGTGACGGGCGAGGAGTTCAAGGCGCACATCACCTCCTACTGGTACGAGTACAAACTCACCGTCATCGACCGCTTCGGCAACCCCGACGCCAACTATCCCGCGCTTCCGGGAATTAAGTCTAAGAAACAGTTCAAGGCCGGGGCGGTCGTGGCCGTCGCGCTTCCCTACGGCGACCTCACCCCGGCGATCATCGGGGAGGTGGAGCTATGACGGGCTTGAACGATACGGACATCCGGCTCAACAGCGAGTGGCAGCTCACACAGGCCACAGACGGCGACGCGCCGCTCTGCTCGGGGCTGGAGTGTCTGTATCAGAACATCGTCCTTGAGGCGCTCACGCAGCCGGGAGACATCTTCTATGACGCCGAGTTCGGCTGGGGCCTGTATGACTTCATCCAGTCCGAGGACACGGAGCTGACCCGTCTGGAGATCACCCAGCGGGTGCGGCTCAAGCTGCAGAAGCGGGAGGTCATCCTCCCGGAAAGCATTGAGATCAGCATTGCGTTCGAGGATGACGCGGTCGTGCTGCACTGCTCCTTCCGCTTCGCGGAGGAGGACGAGCGGCGCGAGCTGGACGTCATCATCGGCGCGGTGAGCGTGGAGGTGGTATCAGAATGATCGACAAGGAAATACTGGACGCCGTGCTCCCTCTGCCTACGCTGGACGAGCTGAAGGAGCAGAAGGTCGAGGAACTGAAAGACGAGGGCTTCGTCATCAGCAACTTCCATTCGGGCGGTGTGTTCTACACGATGCTCATGATCGTGCTGCGCATCAAGGTCGAGGTCATTGAATTGCTCCGCGTCGTGCTGAACAATATGTTCGTCTCCCACGCGGGCGGCGCGTGGCTCGACCTGAAGATGGCGGACTACTCCAAAAAGCGCAAGAAGGCGCAGAAGACGCAGGGCTTCGTCACCGTCAGCCGCACCGACATGACGGGCGAGGCGGTCAAAATCCCCAAGGGCCACGTCTTCAAGAGCATCCTCGACATCAACGGCGAGGAGCTGCGCTTCTTCGTACTGGAGGCGGCGACGCTGCAAAAGGGCGCGTCCTCCGTGGACGTGCTGGTGGAGGCCGAGACAGAGGGCAGCCGCTACAACGTCCCCGCAGGGCAGATCGTGCGCACGCTGACCTACCTCGGCGACGTCACATTCAGCAACGCCGAGGACTGGATCGTGCGGGAAGGCAGCGACACCGAGGACGACGAGAGCGCGAGGGCGCGGACACTCCGCTCGTGGTCGGAGCTGGCGCAGCGGGCGACGGAGGACACCTTCATTGACGCGGCGGAGTCCGTCCCCGGCGTACTGTTCGCACAGGCCGACTGCAACCACCCGCGCGGGCAGGGCACGGTGGACGTCATCGTAACAGGCACGGCGGGCGAGGCAACGGAGGGACTGCTTGCGGCAGTAAGAGAAGCCGTTGACAAGATCGCTGGCCCGTATGATAATATTCTCGTGAGATCCTCTGTGACCGTCTCACAGAACATCTCCGTCACGGTCACGACCAACACGGCAGACACGGACGAGGCGGTGGAGAACCGGGTCAAGGCGATCCTCACCGAACTGCTGGCCGTGCGCCGCAGCCGCAAGCTCAACGCGCTGACCCTGTCCGACATCAACCACGCGATCCGCAGCGGCTACAGTGGGGCCACCAACGCGGCGGTCTCCGAGCCGGAGGCGGATGTGAAGCTGGGTAAGGACAAGGTCATCACCCTCGGCGACGTCTCTGTGACGGTCGAAAGGGAGTGAGAGGATGAAGCAGTTTGAAACCTTCGGGGAATATATGTTTGATCTGCTCTTCGCTCCCTTGAAGAAGGGCCGGAAGACGGTCAACCAGCTCCGCATCTTCTTCAAGGTCATGGGGCGCGAGTTCGACGACCTGAAGGCGGCGATCTTCCGCGTGCGCAGCGAGGCGAACGTAGCAAGCTGCTCAGAGGTCATGCTCCCCGTGCATGGGCAAGACCGGGATATGCCGCGACTGGAGGGCGAGGACGCCGAAGCCTATCGGACGCGCCTGTCCATGAAGGGGATCATCTCACAGTGGAGCGGCACGCGGCGCGGCGTTCTCTACGCGCTGACCGCGCTCGGCTACGACCGCAGCCGGATTGAACTGTTCGCCGATCAGGATGCGGAGCGCTGGGCTGAGTTCATCATCTTCCTGAACAGTTCCAAGCCCAGCGGCGTCACAAATCTCTCGGTCATCGACGGGCAAGTCCGCAAGGTCAAAGAGGGCAGCAGTAAGCCCGCCTACGGTATGGAGACCATCGGCGGGCTCATTATTCAATCCCGGCTTCAGACAGGCTTCTCACGCTATCCAAGGTGCGGAGAGATCGTGTGCGGCGTGTGGCCGCATATCGTCAGTGAAGGACATCTCGTGGCCTCGACGGTCATGGCGCAAGGCGGCGCATCGGGCGGCGGCAATCCCTTCCCGAGAATCGGCACATTTGCAGCCTCCGAGGAGTTCTATCACTTCGGTGCGTACACCATTTATCAGGGCTTCGCCTCGGACATTGAGGCGGGCTCGAAGGCGGCGCAGGGTGCAAAGGTCTACCTGAGATGCTCCACCTCTACGCGCTGCTCTACCAACGCGAAAGGAGGCGCGGCAGAATGAAAACATTGACTTCTATCGGTATCCAGAAGATCGGGCAGCGGTTCGTTGACTCGGTCGATCATGCGGACTACACGCTCAACGGCGTGCCACAGACAGCGGAGCCCTTCCGCCGCTTCGTGCAGGGCGCAAGCGCAAGGGTCTACATTTACTTCGACGATACCGTGATCGGTGACGTCGCCGAGGTGCAGCTCGTGGACAAAGACGGCGACATCATCGCGTCAGCGGGCGAACGGGTCTTCACAAAAACACCGGGCAAGGGGCTTTATATAGCCTTCAAATATAATATCTTAGAAGTGGAGGTCGAAAGCAGCAATGAAAGCCTATGAAAAAATCGGGTGGCTCGATCACGTCCAAGACATTGAGACGGGAGAGGTCATTCAGGAAGGAACGCCTGTGAGTCAGGTGAATATGAACCACATGGACGAAGGCATTTTCACAAACCGTGAAGCGGTCATTCTCCATGAGGCTCAGATTGCCGACGCGCAGAAAGAGATTAAGGTGTTGAAGGATGCGACGCTGAACAACATGGTCAACAATGTCTTTCTTATCAACTTCAACACCGTGACCTCGGTCGCGATCACGTCAGGGATTTACGACTCTGTGGCGCGAAAAATCTATGTATAAGGTCGCTTGCAGCCGCAAGGAAGCAAGCTGCATCATCGGGAGCTTGCTCGTGGAGCTGGCCCCGGTATGCGAGAAGTGCGGCGGGTTGCCGGATGGCGTGCTGAACCTGCAGACGGAGGCGGGGCTGTCCCTCACAGGGGACGCCGACGTCCTCATCACAGGGCACAGCATCATCAGCGGCAAGCCTGTCAGGATCAAACTCACGGACTACGGCTTCGAATATTATGGTGATCACGCCGAGCTTGCCCGCGTTCGGGAAAAGAGGTGTGTGTATCATGGCAGAGCCGTCAGTCCTACAAAAGAAAACTGAGATATTTCTCGAAAGGGATATATACCCCTTGCTGAAAAACTTCCCCGCCTCCGAGAAGTTCTCCTTGTGCCAAGAGATCAAGCAATCCTGCTACAAGCTCATCCGAGCGGCTGTTATGGCCAACAACCTCACGAACGTCAACAGACGGCTCATGTGGCTGGATGAGGCGGACGCAGAGAAGACACTGCTGCTCGTGCTTTTAGGTGTCGCCAAGAACCAGAAGTACATCACGCAGAAGAAACTCTTGGAACTGCAAGGAAAGCTCGAGGAGATCGGGCGCATCATTGGAGGACTGCAAAAGTTCTTCATCAACAACCGAAAATAGACCATCAGAAAAAGTACAGCACCTACTCAGGGTTATCTCTGTCTGGCGTCGAACCGTGCGGTTCGCGGGTACAATTCGGCCCGCAACTGGAACAACAACAATGCTACGAACTCCAACCCGAACGTCGGTTTCCGCCCCGCCTTGTAGGTTATTACGTCATCTGCGGCCACGGCTTCAGGTGCGTGTCCTTGTTATACTTCAAGGGAGAGGTAATCCTTCGCCATGTTGAGAAACGGCGTAAAAACAGTGACTGAGCTTCGCCCGCCCTCTCGTATTGGGAGGCGGAGGGAGGTCTACAATGTGGGTAGCAACCCGCGTCATGGGTGCCAAGCCGTTCTAAAAGGAAAGGATGCCACGAATGACGAAATTCCCCATTATGCTCTACAACACAAAGAACACCAAGAAGGCCCTCGTGCCGCCGATCCCTCCACCCTCCAGCTATGAGGACGCCGTGGGCTGGTCAGCGATCGAGGCGGGCTACAAGACCGCCTTGCGAGGTAGCCGCAAGTTCACGCGGGAGGCCGTGCTCTACGACCTCTATTCCGAGGTGAACAACGTGCGCCTGTGGCGCGATCTCAAGAAAATTGAGAAAACGAGACAGGCGGGCGTTAGTGAGTACACGCCGGGAAAGTATCGGCACAGGATCATCGTGGAGCCGAAGGAGCGCAGTCTTCACATCCCGCCGCTGCGGGACAAGGTCGTGCAGCTCGTCATCCATCAGGAGCTGCAGACGCCCGGTATTCGTCAACCGTTCATTTGCGTGTATGTACGGAAAAGGCCCCATCCGAGCTGCCTTCAACGTACAGCATGACATGAGGGTCGCCCGTATGAAGTGGGGCGACGAGGCGACGGTCATCAAGATCGACGTCCGCAAGTTTTTCTACAGCATCGACCGCAGCGTGCTCAAGCAGATCATCGCGAAGCGGTTCAAGAAGCTCAAGAAGAAGTACCCCGAGAAATACGAGGACTTCCTCCGTTTTTACAGGCTTCTTTGCAAAGTGATCGACAGCTCGCCGGAGGGTGAGAGAGGGATTCCGCTGGGAAATGTGAGTTCTCAGGACTTTGCCAACATCTACCTCAACGAGCTCGATCAATTCTGCATCCGCTTCCTCGGTGCGACGCTCTACACGCGCTACATGGACGATGTCGTCGTCATAGCGCCAAACAAGGAAATCGCCCGGGAGTGGTTAGCAAAGATCAAGGTGTTCCTCCAAGAGAGACTGCACCTTGAGACCAACCAGAAGACCAAGATTTTCTATGTGCGGCAGGGCGTGAACGCCTACGGCTTCAAAATCAAAGCGACGCATCTGCTTCTCCGTACCGAGTCGAAACGGCGGGAGAAGCGGCGCATCAAGCGGATGATGGAGAAGCTGCAGGAGGGCACGATCACGAAGGCGGCGATCGTCCAATCGGTCAATTCGTGGCTCGGCTTCGCCCGATGGGCTTGCGCCTACAATCTGGCGAAGAAGATATTCGCTCCCTACCGCTTTATCAAAACGGAAGGAGAGATCCCTTATGGCGCAATATCTCGGAACCGTCAAGCTCGGCGGATTCTACAACAACGGCGCAATTCTCAAGCGGCCCACAAAGCCGTGGCGGCCTGACGACTCCGCAGGCGGGAACAGCGGCTACGGAGACATCCCACAGATGTCCGGCAGCATGGCGAACTACACCTTCGGAGACACTCCCAGCGCGGACGCGAACAAGCTCCAATGGGTCAAGATCAAGGACGGGGACAAAACCCTCCTCATTTGCGACCGCGTCATTCTGGTCAGCGTCTCGTGGGATGACTTGAACGGGCAGGGCTATGTCACCGGAAAGACCATCACCATCGACGGGGCAAAGTACAAGTGCCGCCTCCTCACCGGAGGCAGCAACCGGCGGAATAACGACTGGTATGCCGGAGGAACACCTACCAATAACGAGTGGGACAGGTTCATCACCCGCGAGGAAGTCATCACCGGACTCCCTGCCCCGGTTTCCTCTGACCTGGACACCAACCTCAACACGACCGATCACAACAGTCCCCATAATCAGCTTTGGCATTGGGCGGGCGTGTATTCCTGGTGTCAAGAGACCTGGGCGGAGAACGCGTCGAACCGTGCGGTTCGCGGGTTCAATTCGGCCCGCTACTGGTACTACGACAATGCTACGGGCTCCTACCCGTACGTCGGTTTCCGCCCCGTCCTTGAAATCCTGAACACTGACCCTCTGATCTCTGACAGTGACAGAGACCTCGGAGATAAGAACAGCAATTTTACGATCACCTACACGGTCGATGACGCCGACTCCGGCGACGTCTTGACGGCGACGGAGTCGCTCGATGGGCAAACGACGAAGTCGTTTGCCCCGACGCGAAATTTGGTAAACACCATCTCTGTCGATGTCGACTCCCTGAGTCTCGGTAAACACACCGTCAAGGTCGTCGTCAGCGATGGACAGGGCGGCACAGCGACCCGGACGTGGACGTTCACCCGCACAAACTCCGCACCGACCATTTCCGGCAGCGACGGCAACCTCGGAGATAAGAACCTCGGCTTCACCTATGCCTACACCATTGACGATGCGGACGGCGACACACTGACCGTCGTGGAGGAACTCAACGACGAGACGATTCGCACGATCAACAATGCGCCCAAGGGCGAGGAGCTGACCGTGACGATCACCTCCGAGAAGCTCTATGCGCTGGGGCTTAATTCGGTCAACACCCTCAAGATCACCGTCACGGACGGCAAGGGCGGTACGGCCTACCGTCGCGTCACCTTCAAACGCACAAACTCCGCACCGACGATCTCCGGGCAGGACAAGGCCCTCGGTCTGAAGAACGGGAGTTTCGCAGAGAATTACACCGTGAGCGACGTTGAGGGCGACAATGTGGTCGTCACCGAGTTCGTGGATGACGTGCAGATCCGCAGCTATCAAGCAACGCTGGGGCAGCAGGAAACGATCGAGCTGACCCGAGAGAAGTGGCTCTCGCTTACCAATGGACAACACCAGCTCCGCATCGAGGCGGTCGACGGCAACTTCGCCACCAGCGTCCGTGTATTCTCCTTCAGCAAGAAAGAGACAGTCATTAAGTTCGAGCTGGTCGCGCCGGAGGAGACCGATGCAGCGGCGACTAAGGTGCTCGTGACGCCGACGTGGAAGATCGAGGGCGCGGTCGCCAAGGTGGAGGCGTGCAACAACGGTTTTGACGCCGTTCCCACATGGGAGGACATCACGGCGATGGTGCAGATCAACCGTGTCTACAACTTCACCAACAAGACCAAGACCGCGAGCAAGTGGGGCGTGAATATCCGTTTCACCATCACAAAGAATGAGGGCTTCGAGGGTGAAGTCTCCATCTCGGGTTTCGGAGGTGCGTATGAATAAAGCTATGAAGTATTTGACTCCGAAAAAACCTATCTCCAAGATCGCCCGTGACCGGGCAGAGGAGATGGAAGAACGGAATGTCGACCTCTACGAGGCGATCGCTGGACTCTTTGAAGAGCTGGCTGCGCTGGAACAGTCCAACGCGGAGCTGAAAGCCCGTGTTGAAATGCTTGAAAAAGGAGGTAAGCAGAAATGAAGGTTAAGACCTATATGATCGCCGTCTATGCCGTTCTCGTCAAGAACGGCAAGCGCGAGATCGAGGAGCTTCCCGAAGCCTATATCATTCCTGTTGCTGAGTATTTGGCTACTCAGGAAGAAGCTACCAACGAATGAGATAAGCGGTGAAGCAAAAACCCCGAGGTAAAGGCAGTTTACATCTTTCCCGGGCAACCACAAAGGCTCGTCCCGCAGTACACGCAGACCACCTTGAAAGGGGCTGCGTTTGCTGTGGGACGAGCCTAAGATTTTCTTCTTAGAACGGCGCTATTTTTTCTCAATTATCCTGTCCGAATTTCTCAAAAATCGTGTCGCGCTACAGCGGAAGATGCGGCCAATGGTCGTTTTGATGGCATAGGGGAATTTCCGGAGCTGCAAAAAGCCTGTCCGCACACTGAGCAGCAGGCCCACGCCGATGATGCAGACCATCGCCGGGATGCCCCAGATAAAGCTGTTGACCGCCTGATTGACGGCTGTGATGGTTTCGAGCATACTTTTACGCCTTTCTTTTTCACTTTGACACAACGAAAATTATTTTATCGTATTTTAAGCGGCCTGTCAATTTACTTTGAACGTGAAATCTGCACGTCCCGGCTGAAAGTTTGTTAAAATAGCTTCACCTTTATTTTCTCTACTTCTTTGCCGCTTTTTTGCCCGTCAAAGCCCTACACAAACCGCGCGGGTTGTGCTATGATAAGGGTGAAATTTCGGTTTGGCACTGCCAACCGCAAGGAGATGTCATGGATGTCTGAAACATCTGTTCTAATGGATACGCTGCGTCAGGAAGGGGTCTCCCCCGACCTGCTGCGCGCTGTGGAAGAATACCGTACCGCCCACCCGCTGGCGGAGGCCCTGCGCCCCCGCATCCCCTCCCCTGCCTTCGTCTACTACGGCAGAGAGGTGTGGGAGCAGGCGCTGGCCGCCCTGCTCTGCGGCGAAAACCTGCTGCTGGCAGGCGGCAAGGCCACCGGCAAGAACGTGCTGGCCGAAAACCTCGCCGCCGCCTTCGGACGCCCCGCGTGGGACATCTCGTTCCACGTCAATATGGACGCGGCGTCCCTCATCGGCATGGACACCTTCGAGGGCGGACAGGTCAAGTTCCGCCCCGGCCCGGTCTACCGCTGCGCCCAGAGCGGCGGCTTCGGCGTTCTGGACGAGATCAACATGGCCAAAAACGAGGCGCTGGCCGTCCTGCACGCGGTGCTGGATTTCCGCCGCGCCATCGATGTGCCGGGCTACGAGCGCATCCCGCTGGCCGAGGAGACCCGCTTCATCGCCACCATGAACTACGGCTACGCCGGCACCCGTGAGCTGAACGAGGCCCTCACCTCCCGCTTCGTGGTCATCCAGATGCCCACCATCACCGAGGAGAACCTCGAAAAGCTCCTGCGCACCCAGTTCCCCGATTTGAACAGCAAGTATGTCAGGCAGTTTGCCCTGCTTTTCCTCGATTTGCAGAAAAAGTGCGACAGCGCAGAGATCTCCACCAAAGCTCTCGACCTGCGCGGTATGCTGGACGCCCTGCGCCTGATGCGCCGGGGCGTCGCTGCCGGGGCTGCGCTGGACATGGGCATCACCAACAAAGCCTTCGACTCCTACGAACAGGGCCTCATCCGGGATGCCATTGCCGCCCGCATCCCGGCCCAGCTCACCGCCGCAAAGCTCTTCGATTAAAAAAAGGGGCGTTTTTATGGAAGCGCAGAGCTACACCGCCGAAGAGCGGCGGGCCGCCAATCAGGTGTGGGCGGCGGCAGGAGCCTACAGCTTCGAGCCGCTGTTCCTCGCCCGGAACACCGACGGCACCATTGATTTTTACATGAACTGCGTCGTGGGGCTGGTCCACAAATACTACGGCGACGAGCTGGTGCGCAGCCTCTTTGACGCATGGGAGGGCGACATCCGGCAGGCCATGCTGGACGATTTGACCTGGCTCTACCTCGAGAGCGCGGTCTACGCGCTGGAACTGCCCCGCCGCCCGGTGCTTTCGGCCCTCCGCCGCGCCCATGCGGACTACTTTTTCGGCATCCAGTACAAGCTCTCGCGGCAGGAGTGGATGGAGAAAAATCAGCTCGTCTACGCCGTGCAGTCCGACCGCTGGAAGACGATCCTCGGGCAAAAGCCGCCCATTCTCGCCCCGTGGGAAAAAGGGCTCGCGCAAGCGCTCGCCTGCCCCGGCACGATGAACGCCGCCGAGCTTGAGATCGCCGTGCGCACGGCATTTGAAAAGTACCTGCAATTCGATGGCACGGTACATAAAAAAGGCGGCTTCCAGCTGCACTTTGACGACAAGTGGGCGCCGCTTCTCACAAAGCTCCTGCCGACGGAGATCGTCCGCACGGACGATTTGACCATCGGCCGCTCCGCCATGCCCGGGGAAAACGGCATGGTCAAGGTCTCGAACGCGCTGCGCTCGCGTCTGCGCTCCAATGAGCACGAAACGGAGGACCGAGGCTACATCGCGCGCTGCTTCGGCCGCAGCATCTATTCGCCCGACAAGCTCGCGCGCATCGAGCAGCAGCTCTGCACCGGCAACCACCTGGGCTGCCACCTGTGGTTCACAAAGGGCGCGAGCGCGTCGGACCAGCTCATCAGCGCGGACACGCAGCGCCTTTACGAGCAGGCTGAGGATCAGGCCAAGCTGAACCGCGCCGCCTTCGCACACGACCTCGATCTGCACCAGAGCGCGCTCGCGCGCCTGAGCGAGCAAATTCGAAACTGCCTGCTCGTCCACCAGCAGCCCGAGCGCATCCCCGCCCGTCAGGGCTGGCTGGACGGGACCAAGGTCTGGCGCGAACCGGTGCTGCACGACGACCGCGTATTTTTGCGCAGCGACGAGGAAAGCCGCCCCGGCTTCGCCGTCGATCTGATGCTCGACGCCTCGGCCTCGCGCCTGCACTGTCAGGAGGCTATCGCCATTCAGGGATATATCTTAGACAAAAGCCTCGCCTCCTGCGGCATCCCCGTGCGCGTGACGAGCTTTTGCAGCCTGCGCGGCTACACGGTGCTGTTCTGCCCCATAGCGGCGGAGCAGCAGCGGCGCAGCCAGCAGCTGAGGACCATCTTTGAACAGAAGCTGGACGGGGCTATTTGGGCGCTGCGGGATTTTTACCCTGAGGATATTAAAATGATAGATGAGCGTCAGGTGCCGCTGGTGCTGGCCC
>ENA-OPCO01001605-OPCO01001605.1-human-gut-metagenome-genome-assembly--contig:-NODE-1605-length-14105-cov-2.504413_pt1 | contig 14105 bp, 1 predicted proteins | sample MGYA00241562_ERZ501475 | MGnify/ENA primary metagenome ERZ501475 (study PRJEB25962, sample SAMEA2042627) | human gut metagenome | biome: human gut; feature: human-associated habitat; material: faeces... | reverse complement strand
GTTGGTTCTAATGGGCAACGGACAAGTCTATGCTTGGGGTGCAAACTCATACGGACAAGTCGGTATAAATACAACCGATAATGTATATGTTGCTACACTTGTACAGAAGTCTAACGGTATAGAACCTATAGAAGACGCGGTTAAGGTTTCTGCAATTTCAAATACAAGTCTTATCCTTACAAGAGACGGACAAGTTTATGCTTGGGGTCAAAATGTAACAGGAACAACTGCTGTTGGAAATGCTACAGTTAATTTAGGTGGATACCTTGGTACAGGTTATTCTATAAGACACAGATTTACAAGCAGAAATAGCTTTAATCCTACTAATACATATGAAAATCGTCTAAGACCGACAAAGGTACTTACAGTAGACACATTGCAAACAGCAGATTATGCAAATAAATACTTTAACGGTGCTATGGATATTGCGGCAGGTACATATCATTCAGTTGCAATTAACGATAATTATGTATATACATGGGGTTATAATGGAAACAGTCAGCTTGGCGACGGTACTACAACAGATTTACGCCATCCTGAAAAGGTAACTGCATTTGCAGAAAATCAAGTATCACATATTTACGCTTTAGGCAGTGGAAGTGCCGCAATGACATCAGACGGTCACGTATACACATGGGGCTCAGCCGCAAAATCTAATACTACACCTGCACTTGTAAACAAGGGTGAGGCAGACAGTAATGAAGATGTGATTGATAATGTTTGGTACGTATCAACAGGTTTGAGTCACTTAACAGCATTCAGAGCAAACAGTGATGCAACTAAGGCATATATCTATGCTTGGGGTAGCAACAACTATGGTCAACTTGGCGATTCATCATTTGTTAATGCAACAGAACCACGTCAAGTAGGTGACAGAGAAGCACGTGTTATTGAAATTAATAATGCGGTAGTTTCTGAAGATACTGTTGGTTATGGTACACCGGGCAAGACATACACAGGTGTAATTCCTTCGCTTGTAAGAGTAACAGAGGAACAAATTCTAACAATAGATCCGTCAGAAATCAACGAGAGATATTACGAAGGCTTTAATTTCTTCGCAGAGAATACTCTTGATAATACTGATTATTCGGGTAATTATAAGTTCTACTCATCAGACGAAACTGTTGCAACAGTAGCAGAGGAAAACGGTAAGTGGGTAGTTACACCTATAATAGATACAGAATATCACAAAGGCGGACAGACAACAATTACTGTTGTCAATACTGCAACAGGTGCAACAGGTGCATTTATACTTGGTGTATACGGCGGTAAGTTGACGCCAAACTCAACATCAAGAGATGGTAGCGGATATACAAAAGAAACTGCATCACCGCTTGTTTCAACAAACCTATATCATTCTGTAGCATTGAAGTATGACGGTACAGTCTATGCTTGGGGTAGAAATGACTACGGACAGGTTTCAACAAAAGACGGTGAAAACAGCATTATGAATACACCTGTACAGATTTACAGTGTTGAATATGATGCTGAAGGAAATGCACAGTATACTCTACTTGAAAACATAATTGACGTTGCAGCCGGCGGATACCACAGCTTGGCAGTTGACTCAGACGGTCATGTATGGTCATGGGGTCTAAATGATAAGGGTCAGCTTGGATACGGCACAACTGAAAATTCAGGTGCGGCACAAATGGTTATGATAGGCGATAATCAGCCTATGGAAAATATCGTAGCTGTTGCCGCAGGTAATAAGCACAGTCTTGCATTAACAGCAGACGGTCATGTATACGCATGGGGAGATAATACATATGATCAACTTGGTGCATCATCAACTGTAGACGGTGACTTTGACAAATATCCTGTACACGTTACACAAGGTACATCGGCAAGTGGAACATACACTGACGAAAATGGCGTTGTAACAACAGATGAACATTTGAGTAACATTATTCAAATTTCAGCCGGAGATAACTATTCAGCGGCACTAAAGGCTGACGGAACAGTTTATGTATGGGGTATTAACAACTATACTGTAGGCGGTAAGCAAAGCTCAAGCAAGGGTACAAATGATACAAGAATGGCACCGTATCAAATAATCAGCGGTGACTATGACGGTTCAAATATTAAGACAGATTCAAGATTTGATTCAACATATATCCAGACTGTTGCAAAAATTTCTGCCGGTTCAAATCACTTGATGATGCTTACAAACAAATACTATGGTGAAACAGATGTATTTGCAATCGGTCTAAACGGAAATTATCAACTTGGTGATGAAACAACTACGACAAGAGATTATCCGGTATTGTCAGTAAGACCGAATGATCTTGCAGACAGTAGCAGAACTGTTAATAATATAATCAGCATTGCTGCCGGACAGGCTCATTCACTTGTATTAGGTGAAAGCACTGCGGAAGATAACTTTAAGTATAGCGTATGGGCGTGGGGTAGTAACTCGAATGGTCAAATCGGTATGAATACAAATACTGCAAACTATCCGAAACCTCAACATGTAAGAAGTCAGTACCTTGAAGATGAAGAAAATGCGGTAAGTCCATACATTGAAAGTGTATTTGCTATAGCAGCGGGTGCAAACTCAACAGCTATCGATCTTGAAGGTTACGTTTATATGTGGGGTATTAATAATTACTCACAGATTGGTGACTTTACAACTGAAACAAGACTTTACCCATATCAAGTAGGTGAACTTCCTTATAAGTCAATCATCTTTAAAGACGTTTACGTTGTAAACAGAAATACAGGTGTTGTCGAAGAGTATTATGCGACATTACCTAAGCATATCAATATGCGTAAAGACCAACTATTGTATATTGATGTAAACCAAATGTATAACAGATACTTCAAAGGATTTACATTGCTATCAGATACAGAAGAATATCCGGTTGACAGATTTGATCCAAACGATAATACATCATGGGTTGATCCGTATGACCAAAACGGTGATTTGAAACCGATAAGAGATGGTGAAGACCATATCAAGTTTACAACTTCTGATGAAACTGTTGCAATTATCAATGAAGATGAAGATCCTGTTTCAACAATGCTTGAAGAAAAAGTATTTAATGCAGACGGAATTACACGCAGATATATTGTAGTTAAGCCAATCGAAGAAACAGAAAAATTCGGTTCAACAGTTATCAGCGCGCATAACGAAGACCCATATGTAAATACAGGAAACGAAGATATAGATGATCACCATGCTTACGCAGGTTATACAGGTGCTGTTAATATCAGTATTATCCCTGGTGAAGAAATTCCTCCTATGGTAGTTTCAAAGGGTGACCATGCAATAGCAATCAATATCTACGGTGAAGTATGGACATGGGGACGCAATGATAAAGGTCAGCTTGGTGACGGTACAACAGTTGACCGTTCATATCCTGTTCAGGTTATGATAACAAATGAAGATGGTCAATTAGTACCTCTAAAGAATGTTATGATAGTAGCTGTAGGTGAGAAACACAGCGTAGCATTGACTCGTGATGGTATATTGTATACTTGGGGTGATAACTCTAAGGGTCAGCTTGGTAGCGGTAACTCAGCATCAGCACTTGCATATTCAACAAGACCTGTAACTGTTGCAGGTGAAAATAATTCAAGCAAATCTCTAAGTGAAATGCTTGCAGAAAAGAATGAATCAATTTCTAATATTGCGGCAGGGAGAGATCATACTCTTGCAGTATCTAACCAAGGTAACTTGTACTCATGGGGTGCAAATACTTACGGACAACTTGGTGTTAACTCAAGAGATAACAGATATTTCCCTGTACAGGTAAAAGGTTATAACGGCGGCGGTTACTTGACAGATGTTATCCTTATCGGTGCCGGTGCGGAACATTCACTTGCCGTAAGAACAGACGGTAGTGTATGGTCATGGGGACGCAATAATAAGGGTCAACTTGGTCAAAGTACAAACGGCGTTAATAACACATACAAAGATATGCAAACACCTGACAGAGTATTGAAGGGTGAATATGATACGGGCAACGCAGACGACAGATATATAAAGAATGTTGACGCATTGTCAGCCGGTGAAAACTTCTCAGTTGTTACAACAAGAGATCGTAACGTATACGCATGGGGCGATAATACATATGGTCAGTTAGGTAACGACAAGACAACTGCAACAATTTCAACTCCTGTTCATGTTAAGTCAAGCGACGGAACATACTTAACAGGTATATCTATGGTATCAGGCGGTGCTAACCATGTAATCGCAATGTCAAATACAAATGACATCTATGCATGGGGTGATAACTCAAAAGCACAGTACCACGAAGTTGCAAATACTCATGTTGCAAATAAGATAACAGATAAGGATTCACTAAATCCTGAAAATGATGATGTATTTACATCATTCTCAAGAGTAACGGCAGGATGGAACTATTCTGTAATCCTTACAAACAACGGTTATCTATGGGCATTGGGTAATAATACATACGGACAACTTGGTGATATGACAGAAACAGATTCTGATGAACCTGTCAGAGTTGGTTTCAAGTCAGAAGATATTCTAAACTTGACAAAGGTAACTGTATCTCACAGCGATGGAACAACTACAGAATATACTGATGATAATGTTCCGGCGCAAATTGATATTACAACAAGAGAAACAGTAACATTTGATCCAAGCAGTTATGAAGCATTGCATCATATGGCATTCAACTTGAGAACAATTCATACAAAGGATGCTACAAAGGATGTAACTGCAAATGTCGGAACAATTAAGTTCTATTCATCAAATCCGAAGATTGCCGAAGTTGATGAAAACACAGGTGTAGTAACACCTAACGGTAATAATCAATACGGTAAGACAACAATTACTGCTTATGCAGAAAAGACAGATGGCGATAAGACATATATCTATGTTGCCGAAACTGTAATTTCTGTAGGAGTTGAAACAGACGATATGAAGAAGTCTGTACCTATGATTGCATCAGGTTCAACACATACAGTCGTTCTAAAACCTAACGGAACAGTATGGACATGGGGTCAGGATACATATGGACAACTTGGTGATAACGATTCTGAAACAAAGGCATATGCTGTTGAAGTTGTTAAGGAAGGCAATATAATTCTTGATAATGTTAAAGAAGTTGCCGCAGGTACTGCACATTCACTTGCACTTACAAAAGACGGTAAGATTTACGCATGGGGCAGCAATTCATACGGACAACTTGGTATTACTGATGCAACAAGCGGTAAGCCGACAGGTGCAAGCAAATCAGCAGTAGCTGTTGAACTTATTTATGCAAATGACGGTAGTGAACTTCCTAAGTTTGTTTCGATTGCAGCCGGTGATTACTTCTCTGTTGCTCTTGCAGAAGACGGCAGTGTATGGTCATGGGGCAGAAATGTCAACGGACAACTTGGACACGGTGATTTCGGAACCGGTTATACATATTATGCACCGGTTAAAGTACAACAAGGTGCAAGTGCAAGTAAGACAGTTGTCACAGGCACAGAAACAACTGAGTCAGACGGAAACACTGTAACAAAGAATATATATGGTAATAATATATACTTAGAAGAAATCGTAGCAATCAGTGCCGAAGGCGATTCTGTAATGGCAATCAAGTCAAACGGAACAGTGCTTTCATGGGGTGTTGATTCACACGGTCAGTCAGGAACAGGTTCACTAAGTGATAAGCATGTTCCGACAAGAGCTAAGGCAAGTGACTTTGACGGTGTTAAGGACAGCAACGGAATACCTATGTCAACAACAAGTGACACAAGTTATCTTGCAAACGTAACTTCTATTGCAATGGGTAAAAACCAATCAGCTGTAATAGTCGGTGACGGTTCATATGTTCTTACAGCCGGAGATAATACAACAGGTCAGACAGGTCTTGGAACTACAGAAGGTAACACAACAATGTTCAAGGCTGTTAAAAATGTATGGGGCAGCGATGTAAAGGTTGTAGAAATTAAATCAGGTGCAAACCACACTGTTGCTCGTACTGATGATAACAGACTATGGGCATGGGGTGATAACTCAAAGGGTCAGCTTGGTCTTGGAGATACAGTAATAGATAACAGTATTGAAATGGCAGATAAGCCGACTCAGGTTAAACGTGGTGACTCATATTCTGACGACGCATATATCAATAATATTTGGACAATCGGCGTCGGCGGAAATAACAGTGCCGCTATAAGACATGATACAGTTGTAGGCAGTGACGTTGTATGGTCATGGGGTAATAATGCCACAAGACAACTTGGTAATATGATTGATAATCAGTCATATATGCCGGTACAGTCAGGCGAAAGAGAAACAAGACGAGTTCTTGTTATCCATATTGACAAGCATACAGCCAACGGTCAGACAATTCCTTATACAATTCAACTTCCTCAAAAGGCTGAGGATGCAGTAGATGTATCATTGACAAATCTTCCTCAGATTTCGATTGGTACAGGCGATTATCTACAAGTTGATATTGATAAAATTTACGAAGTATATGAAAGCGGATTTGTACTTGAAACATCCGGAGAGATGGTACAAGTAACAGGAGCAAGTTTTGCATCTTCAAATGTAGAGGTAGTATATGTAGACGGAGCCGCAACTTCGGGTACATTAAGACCTACAGAAAAGGGTGCGTATAACAGTGCTGTTATTACAGTAACAAATCCTAAGACAAATAGCGAAGGCGTATTTGTTGTAAATGTTACAAAGACAAACGATGCCGTTGCATCATCAAGCGTATCTACAGGTACAAGCCATACACTTGTTCTAAAAGAAAACGGAACATTGTGGACATGGGGCGATAACTCTAAGGGTCAACTTGGTGACGGTCCTACAAGCGAGGGTGTAACAGGCGGAAGTATTTCTGATGATTATATACACAGAAGCTTTACATACACAGGTACAGGTGATCTAAATTATACAGCATTCCCTGTACAAGTTAAGACTGCTAAGGACACACCTCTTGTAAATGTAGTATCAGCGTCGGCAAACAAAGACTATAATGTAGCCGCAGATGCAAACGGTGACGTATATATTTGGGGTAGTGTAAACGGATTGTCATATACATATGCTCAGAAGATGGCAGGCTTTGAAGGCAAGAATATCATTGCCGTATCAGCAGGTTATACTCACTTCATCGCACTTTCAAAAGACGGCTATGTATATTCATGGGGTGCAAACTCATACGGACAACTTGGTAACAACACAACATCAAATGTCACATCACTAAGCGGTGTAACACAGGTAGTAGGACAAAGTGGCGAAAACTACTTGTATGACATCGTAAAGATTGCTGCAAACGGAAACAGCAGTGCAGCTGTAAGAAGTGACGGAACATTATGGACATGGGGTGCAAATAAATCAAGCCAGCTTGGTGACGGCACATCAACAAATAAGACAACTCCAATTCAGGTAATCAGAGGCGAAAGCAATCCTGAATATGATAATCGTGAAGATAACTCTAACTATTATGTATACTTGCAGAATGTTAAGGATGTAAGTGTCGGCGAAGACCACATGATAGCTATGACAGAGGACGGCAGCGTTTATACATGGGGTTCAAATAAGTACGGTCAACTTGGTGTGAATATTGACGGTGACTCAGTAAATCACGCAGTTAAGGTTGACACATCTGCAATTACAGCCGTAACGGATGAAAACGGAAATGCAGATGAAATAACAGCAGTTTATGCCGGTAAACATTACAGTGCTATTATCACTCGTGAAGGTCATATGTATGTATCAGGTAGAAATACAGATGATACTGAAGGTACAAACTATGTAACAGGCAAACTTGGAACAGGAACAACAGACGAATCTATATCAGAATTTACTTCTGTTGCGACAGGTTTGAAGTACGAAAAGGATAATAACATTGAAAATATTCACGGTGTAAGAAATGTTGCACTTGGTGCAAACCATACAGTAATAATCAGTAAATATGGTTATGTATGGTCATGGGGTGCAAATAATAATTATCAACTTGGTGATATAACATATAACGTTCGTATTGAAAAAGGCTCAACAACATATAACATCAATACTGTTCCTACAATTTCAGGTAACAGAGAAACCCGTTATATGACAATTAATGATGCCGTAACAGATAAGGGCAGAATAATTGCATCTTCTGATGATAATATTTCAATGCCTCCTGTTGTAACAATTTCAGAAGACGATGTATTGAATATCACAAAGGTAACATATGATTACAGTTCAGGATTTAACGTAGCAGAAACAGACGAACATCCTGTTATGTATCTTGCAAATGATCCGAACACATATTCAAATGTAACATGGGCATCATCAGATGAAAATGTTGCTACAATCGAAAACGGTAAGATTATACCTAACGATAACAGACGATACAGTTCAACAACGATTTCTGTTCAAAATATGAACGGTGCAATCGGAATGTTTATTCTAAAGATTAAGCGTAACGAGAATACTGTTGCAGTACCTATGGTTGCTGCCGGTGATGACTTCTCAATCGCTTTGAGAGCAGACGGTACTGTATGGTCATGGGGTAATAATGACAAGGGTCAGCTTGGTTTGGGCAGCAGTGTAACAAATCAAGACCGCCCTGTTCAGATTAAAAATCTGTCTAATATTACATATATAACTGCCGGTCAATATCATGCAGGTGCAATAGATAAAGACGGTAACGTATATATGTGGGGTTATAATGAATTCGGTCAGATGGGTAACGGTACATCTAATAATTATAATTTAACACATCATAAAGATGACCATTATTATTATGATGATAGTTGTTGGAGTCCGGATTCTCATCATAATCACGGTGGTTCAAGCGGTCATACACATTATATGTATAATAAGGTAAACAATAATGCGTATACTCCGGTTAAACTTTCATATAACTTTGGTGAAAAGATAGAAACTATCACAGCAGGCGATAATCATACTGTTGTTATGACAGAGAGCGGTAAGGTTTATGCTTGGGGTGATAACAGATATAATCAAATCGGTTCACCGCAGACATATGCAAAGAGCGGATATATGGGTCATTACAGATATAACTTGTGTTCAGGTAACAGTAATGATGCCGAAATAACAAGAGTTCCGTTAATGCTTACACCTGTGAGAGTAAGAGGCGCAGAAGGCTATGGCTACCTTGAAGAAATAATTGATGTCAGAGCCGGCGGTGACTTCACAATCGCATTGAAGAGAGACGGTACTGCTTACACTTGGGGTAAGAATGATGAAGGTCAGTCAGGTGACGGCACAGTAATCACTTATACTACACCGTCATATCAAAAAGCTAATATGTATGCGTATGGTAGTCATGGTAATGATTATGGTTGGTACGTTGCAAGTACATATGATTTGAAGATTAGATATGAACAATCATACAAGAAGTATTATCCTGTACAAGTAAAAGCAGGTGTACAGACACTTGATATTGAAAATAATTCAACATACAATGCAGGTTCATATGCTTATAACTACTTGCAAGAAATTACAACAATTTCAGCAGGCAGCAAGCACGCTGCAGTTATCACAAAGAATGGTGACTTGTTCACATGGGGTAACGGCGAAAACGGTCAGCTTGGTAACGGTGCTAATGATGATAGTAACTTACCTGTTAAGGCATTTGAAAATGCAGTACAAGTAGCAAGCGGTTCAAATCAATCTATTGCAATTCAGAAAGACAGTGCAGTATGGGCATGGGGTGATAAGACACCTCCTCCGTATTTGACATTCTATGAAACAATATGGACAGATAAGGACAGATTGACAAGCTATGATACAGCTACTATTTACGGTAGAAAGTACACAGAAACAAATCCTACAAATGTATCTTATCAGCTTGGTATAGCCGATACAACATCAACAAGTGTTAATACACCTCAAATGGTTGTAAAGGGTAACACAATTAATGCTAAACCTGAGAACTTCTCAGAACAAATGATGAAGTACGGCATTATCTCAACAAGAGGCTCACATACAGTTATGTATAGTACACGTTACGGTACTGTATGGTCATGGGGTACAGGTACAAACGGAGAAATAGGTGACTTTACACTTAATAACCGTACATTTGCAGTACAGACAGGTGCTACGGATTATATCCGTCCTGACGTTATAGGCGGCGGAATTTATGAAAGCGACAGTAACACAGCTGTTACTGAGTATTCAACAACTAACCCAATGCCTAATATGATTACAATTAACAGTAATGAATATATAGAATTTAATCTAAGCAGTGATGTTTACAGATTAATTTCTCCTGGTTTCAACCTTGCATTTACAGAAAAAGAATCAGAACCATTCTACTGGACTCCTGATTTACATTTGACAAATATTGATGAAAATATTGCAACGGTTGAAATGAACGGAACAGTCGCAAGAATTGTTCCGAATCAGAATGAAGCATACGGTGAAACAACACTTATGCTCCGTGATGATAATTCAGATATATCATTTATCTTCAAAGTTCGCGTAATGCCTACACAAGAAGAGAAGTACGGTACAGATATAAAGTATGCCGCACCGAAGGTTGTAAACGGTGAATCTCATATAGTTGCATTAAAGACAAACGGTACTGTATGGACATGGGGTCGCGGAACTAATAACCAACTTGGTGACGGTTCTAACTCAAACGACAACTATCCACTTCAAGTATTGGGTGTTAACGGTAGCGGATTCCTTGAGAAGATAGTAGATATAGCCGCAGGTACAAACTTCTCTGTTGCATTGGATGCAGACGGCAATGTTTATACATGGGGATATAACTCAGATTCATATCCTGTATTGAAACTTACAGACGCTGTTGCAGTTGGTGCTGCAAACAGTATGGTTTATGCAGTAATGAACGACAGAACAGTTAAGTATTGGTCATACGGTTCAAGTCCAACTTCATTGATTAAGGGCGAAAGTGCATCAACAAGCGATTTATTTGAAAATGCACTTGAAGTAACAGGCGGAATTTCGCATAACACGATTCTTCGTGATGACGGTTATGTATGGACATGGAGCAACGGCGGAGCAGAAGCAGGTAACGCGTCGGGTCAACTTGGTAATACATTGCGTAAATACCTTAACTATCCGGCACTTGTAGTAGTAGGCGAAAGCCCATACAACAGTGTTTACCTAAATAACGTTGTAGAAGTACGTTCGGGTGCAAACCATAACGTTGCACTTATTAAAGAACAAAACGAAAATCATACACAGTATGACGTTCCGACAGATAAGGCGTTTACATCTAAGAATGGTTATGTATTCGCATGGGGCGATAATTCAGAAGGTCAATTCGGTAAGACAACAGCTCAATCAAACAGCTATGCACCTGTAAGAGTTGATATTCCTGATGATGAAGTAATTAATCATATTTCAGCTGAAAAGAATTCAAATCTTGCAACAACAGCCGATAATACTGTTTGGGCATGGGGCAACTATGCAGATGGTCAAATGGGAGCAAACGGCACAAGCTCAGCTCCTGTACAAATCGTATCAAATGACGGCGGAGTATGGTCATCATCGAATGGCATTAAGGGTGCCCTAAACGGTGCTGCCGGCGGAGATTCAATGTCTGCATATATTTCAGACGGTACAGTTTGGACATGGGGTTCAAATAGTTCAGGTCAGCTTGGCGATCAGACAAATGTTAATAAGAACTACCCTGTTCAGGCAATTACAGAACCGGCAACCAAGATGATTAAGGTTGCACACGCGTATGTTTATAAGAAGTCGGATTTGACAACTCCTGTTAAGGAACTTGAATATCCGAACGAAATTATGATAGATGTTGACGAAACTGTGGTTATTGACAGAATTGTTGTAGAAGAAGTTCTTGCATTTAACCTATACTTCGATAAGCGTGTGACAGAAATATCAGTAGATAATATTGATGCTAAGTCAACTGATGAAGAGGCAATAGAAGTTACATCAACTAATTCAACCGTTAAGGCAGAATCACCAGAAAATGCAGTAGCTGGTGACAGTGCTTATGTAACAATGTCAGTGCCATATGACGGTGATACTGCAACAGGTTTTATAAGAGTAGGTCTAATCGCAGACGGAACAACATCACTTCCGGAGGCGTCATTAAGTACAACAAGTTCTGCAATCGTAAATGCAGACGGAACAGTAAGCGCATGGGGCGATAACAGCTTTGATAAGTTAAACGTATCATTGTTTGATAATCAATCTGATGTATATGCTCCTGGTGTTGTAATGAAAGACAATGACGGACAAGTTGTATTTAACAACGTAAAAGAATTTGCGTCAGGTGAAAACTTCAGTGTAATTCTAACAAATGACGGTGAAGTATACGCTTGGGGTACAAATGAAAACTCTCAAACAGGTATAGGCAATGCAGGCTCAACTGCTTACGCATATCCGCAGAGAGTTATGAACAGTTCAGATACACCGCTATCAGATATTATATCTATTAAGGCATATTCAACTCATGCAGTTGCACTTTCAAAAGACGGTAGAGTATATGTATGGGGTGCAGTATCTGATAAGATTGGTCAGAACAGATCAAGACAGAATTATTATGCAAAACCATTGAGAATTACTAATGTACAAGCTATCGCAGCTGGTGAAAATCATACAGTAGCATTGAAGGCAGACGGTTCAGTTTGGACATGGGGTTCAAATGATTCAGGACAACTTGGATCTGATACATCATCAACTCCGCTACCTGTAATGGCAGAGGGTGTAAGCAGTGTAGTTGCAATCGCAGCCGGTGCAGATACATCTATTGCTCTTACAGCAGACGGCAGTGTATATACATGGGGTGGCGGCGAAAACACCGCAACAAAAGTTCTTGACAATGCTACTCAAGTAGACGCTAAGGGTGAACAATTCACCGCAGTATCGGTTGACGGCAGTGCATACGCATGGAATAAGAACGAAACTCCTACAAAGGTTGACGGACTAAGCAATGTTATTACATCTGCGGCTGGCGGTAATCACGCAATGGCAGTCCTTTCAGACGGTAATGTATATACATGGGGTGAAAACAGTAATTATCAACTTGGTGACGGCACAAATAATACATCAACATCACCGATTAAGGTAAATAAAGCGCCTGAAGGCATTCGTGTAACTAAGGCGGTAGTAGGTACAGTTTCATACACAGACAACGATAAACTTCTATATGAGTTTAATCTTGAAAGTGGTGATGAACTTGGTATGGAAGCACTTGCTCAGGGGTCCGAGTGCCGGGAAGATACACTGAACGTCTACAACGATTGCTTCACATGCACCTGTCAGAACAACGTTTTCCTGCTGCAGGAAGTTACCTGCCATCGGCACGCCGCGGCGCATTGCTACTTCATTGGAAGTACAGCAGACACCTGCCACGTTGATTCCCTTTGCTCCCATTTCTTTTGCATATGCGATCATCTCCGGATCGTCTGCGTATTCGCAGATCATCTCGGAAAGTGACGGATCATGGCCATGAACGATGATATTTACTTCATCTTCTTTCATAACACCAAGGTTTGCCTCGGTTTCGATCGGCTTTGGAGTTCCGAACAGTACGTCAGAGAACTCGGTACCCATCATGGAGCCGCCCCATCCATCGGAAAGTCCGGAACGAAGGGACTGGCGAACGAGTGCTTCCGGAAGGGAAGAACATCCCATATGAGTCATATGAAGAGAACATGCAACCTCACGGTCAATCGCACGCGGTGCGATTTCTTCTCTCTCCCAGATCTCCTGTGTATGCTGAGGAGCTCTCTTTAAGAAGTTCTGTGTGCCGAATACTTTGCCGTATTCGCTCAATCCAAGATATGCTACTTCATGTGCCAGATCGTAAATATCTTTTCCTTCTGTCTCTACGCCCCACTCTTTTGCGATACGGATCAGTTTCTCCGGATCTTTTACTTTGTAGTTTCCGTTTGGATCAGCCTCATGCAGTGTGTGGCAGATCTCACGGCCATGATCGGAATGTGTTGCGGAACCGCCTGCTGTAAAGCGCAGGAAGTTACGTCCTACAATACCGTGTACATCGCATCCGCAGATTCCTCTCGGTGCCTTCGGTGTGATACGGCAAGGTCCCATTGCACAGATACGGCAGCAGACACCCTGCTCACCGAATTTACAGTGCGGGGTCTGGTTTTTTACACGAAACTGCCATGCGTCAGCGCCAACCTTTGCACCATTTTCCAGGAGCTCATTCGTGGCC
>ENA-OPCO01001604-OPCO01001604.1-human-gut-metagenome-genome-assembly--contig:-NODE-1604-length-14108-cov-3.703480_pt1 | contig 14108 bp, 10 predicted proteins | sample MGYA00241562_ERZ501475 | MGnify/ENA primary metagenome ERZ501475 (study PRJEB25962, sample SAMEA2042627) | human gut metagenome | biome: human gut; feature: human-associated habitat; material: faeces... | reverse complement strand
GGCAAACCCTGCCCCTACAGCTGACGATGGGATAGGCCGGTTTAGTTTTGACACACTCCCTTTTTACTTCAACGTATCATAATAAGCGTCCAGCAACTTCTTTGCCGCAACAAAAGAAGTCAGCTTTCCGTTCAACACTTCCTCTTCCTTCACAGCCAGCATGGAAGCTATTGTCTCATTATTATAAAAACTGTCGCGCAGGTGCTCGTTGATGGACTCGTACATCCAGTATTTTGCCTGTTCGTTACGGCGCTGTTCAAAATAGCCATTGGCTTTCACAAAAGCAAAATACTCATCAACCATGTCCCATATCTCCTTGATGCCCAAGCCATAAAAGCCCGAATAAGTCAGGACTTTGGGAGACCATCCCGAATCGGGTGCCGGAAACAGGTGCAGCGCATTCCGAAAATGGCTCGCTGCCAGTTTCGCTTTCTCTATGTTATTGCCGTCGGCCTTGTTGATGACAATGCCATCCGCCATCTCCATGATACCCCGTTTGATGCCTTGCAATTCATCTCCCGTGCCCGCCAGTTGAATCAGCAGAAAGAAATCCACCATGGAGTGTACCGCAGTTTCACTCTGCCCCACTCCCACCGTTTCGACGAATATCTTATCAAACCCTCCTGCCTCGCACAGGATAATCGTCTCACGGGTCTTTCGTGCCACTCCGCCCAACGAACCTGCCGAGGGGCTGGGGCGGATAAAAGCATTGGGATGGACGGACAGTTTCTCCATGCGGGTCTTATCGCCCAAGATACTGCCTTTGGAACGCTCACTGCTGGGGTCGATGGCCAAGACAGCCAACTTTCCTCCTTGCCGGAGCACATGCAGCCCGAAAACATCAATGGAGGTACTCTTGCCGGCACCCGGCACTCCGCTGATTCCGATACGAATCGACCTGCCGGAATAAGGGAGACATTTCTCTATAACCTCCTGAGCGATGGCCTGATGTTCGGGTTTCACACTCTCCACCAGTGTCACGGCCTGACTCAAAACGGTCACGTTACCTTTCACAATACCTTCCACATACTCTCCCACAGAAAACTCACGGCGACGCGGTTTCTTGCGGAATTTCAAATAAGGATTCACAATGGATGGTTGTTCAATGCCCGCATTGACGACCAATCCCTTATATTCTTCACTATTTTCAGGATGTTCCATAGCTATTTCTTTGAGGTTACTTTCACATTGATAATTATTTTCGGGCTGTTCGGGTCATTCGTTATCATCAATACACGAGGTGAGCCTTTCACTCTTCTGAGGTTATGCCCATAAGCCGTAATCTTCATCTTGGTCGTTGCCCCCGGCTTCAAGACACGTTTCTTCAACTGCACTCCCAAAGCAGAGTTGAACACTTGCAAATCACGTATTTCCAGATTGGATTTACCCACATTCTTCACTATAATCGTCTGCGAACGTTTCTCGTCATCTGCCAATTCTCCCATGACCAGTTCTTTGGCAGAAAGATGGATGGCAGGCGGATTCAGGCGTTCCTGCTGACTGATGCGAGAGAAATCGGGCAACAGCACAGCCGAAACCGGAATTTCATTTTCCTCACCCACCTTGTCTCCGGGGAACCGTGACAGGTATACCGAAGCAGTGGTCAACCCCAGCTTGGGAAGTTTTTCGGTATCAAGAGTCACCTTAATCTTTCCGGTGCGGTTACGCCCCAGCTTGTCGGGAGTGGCCACCGCACTCAAATAAGGAGGCAGATGCATCAACACAGGTGTATAGACCCGGTCCGAAGTATTGGCTATCAGCAGTTCGATGGTCGGTTTATCTCCCCTGTTCGCATCGTCAAACTCTATTTCCTCTTTATTCAGGCGGATTGCACCGATTTGATAAGGATGGGTAAAGGTATAGTTCTTGGGGTCGGCGGTCACTTCTCCGCGAAAAGACAAATAAACAGGCTTGTCTGACGCATTGCAATAAACACCGATGCTTTTCCGGAAACGACCGAGAGCCTTGGCATCAAACGTAGAACTGACTTCACCCGTTTTCCCCGGCAAGATAGGAGATTTGGTCCAGTCGGTAACAGTGCACCCGCAGGAAGTGGTGACATTGGATATCACTAACGGCTTATCGCCCTTATTTGTTATTTTAAAGGTAGCCGTTACCGGGTTCTTCCATAAAATGGTTCCAAATTCGTGCATTGTCTTATCAAAAGAGGCTTTTGGCTGCGCAAAGACTGAAAGCCCCGATCCCAGCAACATACTTATTATCAACATTATGTATTTCATACCAAACTAAATTCTTCGTTTAAAGTAACAAAGGTAAGGAAAAAAAGCATTATCTTTGCATTAGAAGGTGTTAAAACAAAAAGATTAAAACTATAAACTGGAATATTATGAGAACATGGAAGAATTATCTATGTATGCTGGCCGCACTGGTTGTCACGCTCGGTTTCACTTCCTGTGAGAGCGATGAAGACATCGGTTTTGATTTATCGGGATTGTATGGAGTGACATGGTTCGGCGATATGGGTGCCGGTGATTCTTGGGGTGAACCTTTGGACAGCTATATCACATTCACATCCGGCTCTCGCCCCGACCACGGTGTAGGAACGGAAGACCTCTATTATACCACTCCTCCCTTCGAGTATTACGATACCTATAAATTCGACTGGTTTATTGAGAACGGACGGTTATATATAGACTATGATACCGGGGAATCCATCATTATAGATTATCCGCATGTCAATGGAAACTACTTCTACGGAACAATAGGAAACTTTGATTTCCGGTTGGAATACGATGGAGGCCGCAGCGTCAAAAGACAAGCGGATATCTCCAAATGAAAATAACCTGTCATTAAGTTGTAAGGGAGTATGTCAAAACTATCGTTTAGTTCGTAGGGGCTATGGAATAGCCCGGTTTAGTTTTGGCACACTCCCTTTACAATTCTATTTCACCACTACTTTATATCCTCCTGTATGCCCGCCGAACTCGGGTGCATAAGCCGACTGAATCGTTGCTATCCCGGACCGGTATTCTCCCGAACGGGTCACATACACCTGATACTCTATCACATACATTCCTTTACGCATTTGATTGACAAAGAAAGAAGTGGAAGCATCTTTTGTTGCCTGATAATATCCCAGGTTTGTGCTCAGGCGATAACCTGACAATGCTGCCAACGGCTCCATACAAGCGGCACGCTCATCTTTAATCTGTACAAAATCCATATCCCGGTCTGCCTTTACCGTCAGACGGACAGTAATCTTATCACCTATATTCAATACAGTGCCTTCTTCTATGAGCGTCTCTCCTTTATAAAGGCTACGGCTGACAGACAAACCGCTACTTTGCTCACCCATCTTATCCATATTCTCCAGATATTGGGCATACACAGCTCCCCAACCCATACCGCTGCCTTCACAATCCACTGTCACCTTCTTCAGATTCAGGACATTGCCTTCAACCACCTTCTTGAGATAACCCACCGGCTCTTCCGCCGACGTCTGAATCACCTCTTTTCCCAAGGTAATCTTCACGGCATCAGAGTTTGCCAATAAGTCCGTTCCCGAATTCAGTAAGGCATATACAGCATTCACCGTAGCAACAGGAGTATCCCAAACCTGCGTTTGCTTCTCTTTCAAAAGCCAGCGTTTCATCTGGCTCAACGCCTGCTCGTCTTTGGTAACGTATTGCACCGCCTCCATTGCAGCCACTTCGGTCGGAATCTTATAACCGAACCAAGAATAATGTGCCTTGGGAGTATCAAAATAACGCCCCATCTTGTCTGTCACCACCGAATACTCCATAACAGACTGCACAAACTCTTTCGCCTTTACCGTCTCTCCGGCCTGTTGCAAAACAATGGCAGATAACGCCTTTCCGTAAACAGTCAGATCGGTCGCCTGTGCACTCAGCTTACTGATAAAATAACGGTTCATATCGGCATTTGCTCCGGCTTTGCCATTCAAAGCACATATATACAGATATTGAAGCGTCTGTTCTGAAGGACTGACATTCGTCACGCCTTTCTTTTCGGCTTCCTTCATTGCCTTGTATTCTTTCCCTGCCTGCACGGTAAGATAGTTTAATGCTTTCTGATACATGGCAGAGAGAGCCTGATTCAGTTTTCCACCGGTCATCACTTGCAGGCGGGTCAGCATTTCCGTTATCTGCGTAGTCATATAACGATTGCCCGGCATACCCTTGTACCAGCTCCATGCACCATCCCCATTTTGCAGCTCATTCAAATGTGCCACACAGACAGACAATTTATTACTCATCGTGTTCAAATCAAACAAGGTGGCAATACGTTGACGTTGTTCTTCTTCATTCACGGCTTCAGTCAGCCACGGTGTCTCTGCCAGCAATATGTTCTTCAACTCCTCATTCTTTTGCAACCGGCTCATGAAAGTTTCTTTAGTGCCTCCCTGTGCCAGCCAACTGTCAAATATCTGTTTGATACGCGGATTTGAACTCACAATGAACTCGGCCAACGCATTCGCATAATAAGCAGAAGCCCATGACAGCGCATCCTCTCCCTGCGGAACCGCAACCACCGGCAATGCCATGACAGCATACCATACGGGATTGCTCGTAAATTCCACTGTCATCTTCCGGCCGGATGCCGTACGACTGTGGTTATTAAACAGATGCTCCAATGAGAAGGTATAACTTCCTTTGCCGTTTACATCCAACGGCACACTCTCCGTCACCCACTGCTTATCCGTCAACACCGGGATGTAACGCTGTTCGCCATCACTGAACGTATCTCCTTCAGCCACCATGCGGCATGCCAATACAGTATACTTATCAGTGACGTCAAAGGTAAAGCTCACATTGCCCGTTTCTCCCGCTTTCACTCCGAACTTCTGCTTCTGAGTATAGAAGACCTTCTCTGTTTCAGGATTGAAAAGTTCCATTCTGACAGTTCCGGCAACAGCCTTATCCGACAGGTTAATCAGTGAAGCGGCAATATTTGCCTTATCACCCACACGGACAAAACGAGGCATATTGGGTTGAAGCATGAACTCTTTGGAGGCAGTAGCGGTTGCCTCTATCCGGCCGTAATCCACCTCCTTGGTATGTGCCAGCCCCATAAACTTCCATTTCGTCAGGCTCTCGGGCAGGATAAACGAAATGCTGACTTCGCCCTGCCCGTTGGTACGCAACTGCGGATAGAAGAAAGCTGTTTCGGCAAAGTTCTGACGCACCTGCACATTCCCTGTTTCTTTCAAAGCACCCGCATCCATTGCTTCCGCTCTCAACACAGGAATTATTTCTTCCTCAAACACCACATTTGTAATCACCACATCTTGGACATCATCTGCCATTTTCGGTCGGGCAGCACGCGAATTCATTTCCCAACCGGCAGGCAAACTCTCCAAGACACAATGCCGTACACCCACGGACGGAATCAGCAATTCACTATAAGAGTACGAAGAGGTGTTCAGGCTCTTGAAGGGGAAATTGAGATAGATATATTCAGTCCGTGTATACCATTTGTTCCATAAGGAATGTGGAATGTTACGGGTGAAGTTCACGCGGAAGAAAAGGTCGTGCGTATAGAAGCGGTCCAAAGAGGCATCATACATCATCGCCAGCAGTTCGGCATCAGCCGGACGGCCATCGGGATAGAGCACGCTCAGCTTCCATTCTTCCTGCTGACCGGGGCGAAGCTTATCACGGAACGTAGTCCACTTCAACTGCAACTCTTTATCCGGTTCGGGTTTGGTAATCTGTGCATAGTGACCATAGAGCTGTCCGTCTTTCACAAAGGCAACACTTACCATTACCCCGTTTCCATACTCCTGTTTATAAGTAAGCGGGAAACTGACGATGGAATCGGAGAACTGCACGCGTCTGCTTTCCACCCGCTTATTGCCGGAAAAAACATCATAAAGAAGATAGATATTCTTTTCACTGCTGCCGACATAGATAGTAGCCGGAGAATCTCCCTCAAATTTCTCTCCGTCCTGATAGAACCAATCGGTGGTGGCAATCGGCGGACGTTTATCGCCGAGCGAGAACAACAGGAAACCTTGAGATTCCGTACATTCCCTGCCCTGCGCATCTTTAGCCGAAATCTTCAGGATATAAGAGCCGGAAGGAAGCCGGTATAATGCTTCGGGCACAAACTTATTATTGGATGCAACTGTAGCCTGCAACACTTTCTCACCGGGTTCATGGTTACTTTTATTTGGTTTAAACACCTGATAAATCACCTCTGTATCTACCGGTTCGCCCGATAAATTAGTAACAGAGAAGGTCAATTCCCGGGCTTTCTCTTTCACCGTCTGTGCGGATAATCCCTCAATAGCGAGCACAACGGAAGTTTTACCCAAGGGCAACGACAGGTTGGCTTGTTGCGTTTCACCCGCACCGTCAGTCACATCCGCCTGTACCCGATAAGTATAATACCATGTCGGCAAATCCTTCACATCGGAATCGGCCTCCAGACGCACCGTGACGGTGAATTTGCCTTCGGCATCGGTCATCGTTTCCCCATCCCAAGCGGCAGAACGGCCCCCCCGGAAGCGCCAGAACCAAGAGAAAGAACGGGTGATATGATAATTCACCTTTGCATTCTGCACCGGAGCACCGGCAAATGTCCTCGCCACACCGGTGAGAAGCACAGAGTCGCCTATTTGATATTCGGTCTTGACCGGTTCAAAAGCAACATCGAAGGTAGGACGTTTATACTCCTCTACCCTGAAGCCACCGGAAGCAGAACCGGCCTGCAACCTGAAGTAACCGGTCAGGCAGGGAGAAGGCAGCGTGAACTGACCGCTGAAAGAGCCGAACGAGTTGGTTGTCACCTTCACCTCGCCCACCTTATTGTTATTGACATCATACAGAGTCACCGTATATTCTTTATCGGCCAACACCTGAGTATCATCCTGTTGCTGCCTGTACGCAATGCCCGAAACATAAACCGTTTGTCCCGGACGATAGATGGAACGGTCTGTAAACAGACTCAACACCTCCTGTTCGCGATTCTCCGAAGGAGCGTAATAGATTTGTTTCCACAAGTCTGCAATCGGCATAGCCGTATCGCTCATAGTGCAGGCATTATACATGATAGTTCTTTTCTTATCGGGAAACCCGAGTTTCAGCGTACCTTCTTTATCGGCCGTATAGGTTTGCGAAGGCATGAAACGTCCGTCCGTACCGGTATAAATCACCACCTCGGCATCGGGCACAGGATGTCCGCTTTCGGCATCCACCACAACCAGTTCCAGGTCATCGTCAGGCAAGGGACGATAAATCACCCTCAACGCAGTGACATACATCAATGTTCCACCCGGTTCGCCGACTTTTCCTTCCGGTACAGCTTTCAAATAATAGATACCCGGCTGCGGAGCCTGAATCTGAAGCGTAGTATCGACCGGCAAATAATCGGCAGTTCCTTTCAGCGAGAAGTTTTCCTCCTTTTGCAACTTACCATACTTTGCAACAAAATTCTTCATCTTACTTGCCCACATCACGGAAGTGACGGGTAAGTTTATCTTATACAGTTGCAACGTAAAGCCGTTCAAATTCTTATAGTTCACTCTTACCTCCTGCATCTTGCCCGGATAAGCCGCAGACACTTCCAATGACAGAGAAGGATTCAATATCTCCTTTTCTATGTTTCTCAGCCTGTTGATACCGACACAGCGAGGGTATTTGGAAATCCCCTCACGTACCACTTTCAGGCGTTCCACCTGATTATTTTGCTTCTGCAAGTAATCCGACAGGGCCAGATAAACCTCAGCTCCGGCTTCCTCATCGGGATATCCGGCTATCCAAGAGCGTAATTCCTTTTGGCAATCCTCATTGGAAAAGTTCTGATTGAACGTGTTGAACAGATAATCCAACGCTCCGATGCCGGTCACCATCCATGCCGAACGATACGCAGGAGTATCATACAGTGTCAAAAGCGAACGATAATTCTGAAGAATTGCTGCCACGAAATCACATTCGGACACCGGTACTGCCGTATATGCCATAAAGCTTTTTATATCCTTCACCTGTGCCGGCAGGCTGTTGGTCTGGTTCCCGAGAGAAGCAGCTTCCCACCTGTTTTGCTTCATCAGCAAGAGGGCACGACGCGCCAGCAAATCATACAGATTATCATGAAAATAGCGTTTGCTCATTTCCCCGACTCTTACCATCGGCTTCAGTTTCTCCACCGGACAGGCTGCCAACAGGTCTTTATCCTTCAGTGAAGACTGCAAGAAATTGAAACCTTGCTTTACATCTTTCGAGATAGTCAACTCACCCAAAATGGAATAGAGCACCGCCCTGTCTTCCGCTTTTTCCGTTTGCTTTGCCCAGTTTTCCAATCCCTTCATATCTGTCTCCAGACTATCGGGAGTGACAAGAGTGCGATATTGCATGGCAGTCAGATATGCCTTCATCATTTGCGGCACATCACGCTCAGCCTTTGCCTTATCATAGATTTTCATCGATGCGGACACCACAGACTGAGGAAGGTCTTTCTTTTGAAGTTGTTCTACCTCTTTCCACATTTTATCGTAAGTTTGTGCATGCAATGGAGCAAATAAACTCATTGCCCAGAGCACTATCAGAAAATAATAACGAGTATTCATAAGCTTCGTCTTTAATTGTTCCTTTAACAAAGAAACGCATTATGTAGTTCAGCACTGCATCATAATTGGTTAAATTAACAAAACAAGGGAAACGGATTTTCTGCTTTTCTCAACGAAGCAGAAGCAAACGCTTCAAGATAAGACGCTTATACTGCTTCTTCAAATCATCCGCCAAAAACGAATTGTCAATCAAATCCATCCATTTAATAACAGACCGTCGAAACTTTTTGGCGATATTCTCTATCACCTTGCCACTGACCCCCGAAGCGACAATAGACGATTCGAAATCCTTCCGACATATTTTCCGCTTCTTTCCATTGAGTGTCAATGCCAATTCTTCAGTATCTTCGGGCATAACAAGGACGGTAGAGAGTAAATCGTATGCAGGTGTCAGACAATAACCAAGTCCTACATTATATAATGAGAAGTTTTTCAAATGCATATCCGAGTTTCCTGTTATCCACGAGAATATCACCAACTCCCAAAAGTTCACCAAGTCGAGTTGCGGAACAGCGGAATACTTCTTGATAGCCTTGGCTATCTGCTCATATGAACCTTTATATTTATATTCGGTCAACCGTTCGGTCAACTGACACATATCCTCCATCGCTATCTTACTGCCATCTGCCTTCCTGTCTATACGTCGGGTGATATAACATAGCTCTCCATCGGCAAAACGCACCAATCCATGAGGCACAACAGCTATTTTGGCTGCTTCCGCCATGTGCATTGTGAGATCCTCCAGCTCAGGCAAAGAGCGGTAAATGTCCGTTTGTGGCTTCAGGATAAACCGTCCCCACAACCCGACAATCGTAAAACGATCAGGTTCATTCTTTCCACCGGGGCGAACATCAAGCGACAATTTGGCCTGTGCACCGGTCAATGTAGTCCGGGCTCTGACCACTTGCTTGGCCAAATCCCCTATTTCGCTTCTCACATAAGGCAGATGAGGAACCTGCCGTGTACCATACAGTTTTTGAGCACAAGCCGGATGATAATCCACCTGACCTTCTTTCAACTCCTTATAGCAATATAAACATTTTCCCATCGCATCTCAATTAAACCGGTTCATCAAGTATCACACTTACTGCCCCTATGCAGTCTTTACAACACACCAGCAATAACGACATACGATCGCGCTGGTTTATCTTCCAACTGTTTTCTGCAATATTCAGAAGCCATCCTTCGGGAATCAAGCCATCAAAGAAAGGAAACAACACAGTGTCATGATACGGCTTATCCGTCAAGGGGAGTGTCAGGCTAATGGCTTCCGCCTTATCGGAGTTCAAGAAATCAGCGTCATAAACAAAAGTGAAACCATTTTCATCTTCCGTGAGCAGACCGGCATAGGTATCATAAAGAAATATCTTCCCTCTTTTCATTCTTCATCCTCCTTTCTTATGGGCACTGCCCCTACTTTATGCCCGAAAAGAGCAAGTACCTGATTGACTTTATCCATCCGCAAAGTTTCCTTACCTTGCTCCAATTCACGTACAAAACGCAATCCGACACCCGACTTAGCTGCCAAATCCACCTGCGTAAGCCCAAATTTTTTACGCATATCCTTTATAAACAATGGTAATGAATCGCTCATAATTATACCCTTTAAGGTGCAAATATAACAAAAGATTCCACAATTACACCCAAATGGGTATAATTGTTCGTGCTTCTTTTTAAAATATACCCGAAAAGGTGTAATTCATTTATCCAAAGCAAGCGCAGTACGTCCGTTGTCTTAAGTAACAAAAAACAAGACACAAATAGATTTGGAACTTTAAGCGATATCTCATACCTTTGATGACCAATAAATACACATACATTTCACAGGTTGGTGCGCTCTATCGGACGCTCTTTTATTATTCAACGAAAACAGCCTTTCGGAAACAACCGACTACGAAGGAATAAGCATGGACTTAATATCAAATAAGGCCGGACTCTAAGAATCCAGCCTTATCTGCAACTATTTTAATGAATTTATATTCTTTATTCTTTGACAGGCGTATTGCCCAATGTTGCCACTACAAAATCATAGAACTTGGCAACCGAAGGAATATAACAACGTTCGTCGGGTGAATGAGGAGAACGCAAGGTAGGTCCGAAAGAAATCATATCCAAGCCCGGAACAACGGCACCGATGATGCCACATTCCAAACCGGCATGAATCACTTTCACTTCCGGTTCCTTGCCGAACTGTGCCTTATACGATTCCTTCATTGCTTTCAAGATAGGAGAATCAACATTCGGTTCCCAACCGGAATAACCGCCGGTGCGTGTCACTTCCATGCCTGCCATAGAGAAACAGCTTTCCAAAGAAGTATTCAGATAATCCTTCATGGAGTCGCGTGAACTACGGGTCAGAATCTTTATTTCCGCTTTACCGCCACCGATAGTGACAATAGCCAGATTGGAAGATGTCTCCACTGTATCGGGAATGGTCGGAATCATGCGTGACACACCGTTCTGACAAGCATAGATGGCATCAACCAGATTGTCTCTGATTTCATCGGGAACCATCATTGCAGGCAGTTCGACACGCTCTGCCTTAAAGCTGATCGGAGTTTCGTGCACATGATATTCTTCGTTCCACAAAGTCTCGCATTCTTGTACATATTCCATCACATCTGCTTCTTCTTCAGCCGGAATGGTAATCACCACTTCGCACTCACGGGGAATGGCATTACGCATATTTCCACCCTGCCATGAAACCAAGCATGCCTCATCGTAAGCAATCACCTGATTCATAAAGCGTGCCATCAACTTATTGGCATTGGCACGGCCTTCGTTGATTTCAAGACCGGAGTGACCGCCGCGAAGTCCTTTCAAAGTCACTTTCAAAGCGATATCATCAGGGTCGGTTTCCACTTCTTTGTATTCCAAAGTAGCAGTCAGATCTTCACCGCCTGCACAACCGATATATAGTTCACCTTCTTCTTCCGAATCAAGATTCAACAAAATATCTCCATCTACCGTACCCGGTTTCAAGCCGAATGCACCAAACATTCCGGTTTCCTCATCAGCGGTAATCAATGCTTCCAACGGTCCGTGCTTCAGTGTGTTGTCCTCTAAAACAGCCATAATAGCAGCTACACCCATACCGTTGTCAGCTCCCAATGTGGTGCCTTTGGCTTTCACCCAATCGCCGTCGATATAAGTCTGGATGGGATCGTTTTCAAAATCATGTACTGTATCGTTGTTCTTCTGGGGCACCATGTCCATATGTGACTGAAGAATTACTTTCTTACGGTTTTCCATACCGGGAGTAGCAGGTTTACGATAGATGATGTTACCTGCTTCATCTTGAAATGTTTCTACACCGATGCTCTTTCCAAAGTTCAGCAAGAACTCTTGAATCTTCTTCAGATGACCCGAAGGACGGGGAACCTGAGTCAATGAATAGAAATGCTTCCACACGTTCTGCGGAGCAAGAGAGAGAATTGTACTCATAACTTCTTAGTTTTATTAGTGAACGGCAAAGCCGCTAATCCATATATTCCCAACAAAATTAATAAAAAGGTTTGTATTCCATGCACTAATAGTGCAAAAATTCCTGCATCTTCTTTACCCACTCCATAGAGCATCATCATTGTTATGACAGCAAAATGCCACGGACCTGCCCCATTAGGGGTGGGGACAACAACCGCAATGCTACCCACAACAAACATCACCAATGCCGCCATAATGCTCAGATCGGCCGAGAAACCAAAACAAAAGAAGGATACGTAAAATTGCAGGAAATAACAGATCCAAATGGCAACGGTGTAAAAGATGAAAAGCGGCATCTGCTTCACATCTTTCAACGAAAGGATACCCACCCACACATTATGCAGAATGCCTCTCACCTTTGCAAAAACCGCCACATTCCTTATCAGAAAAAAGGCCAGCACACAAACAGCCGAAACACATATTATAATAATGTAAAAATGGGCAGAAGTCAACACATCGGTCAGCGCCCGCGTATCAGTTCCGGTTTCTTTGAAAAAAGTGGCAAACACACCGGCTTGCAGCAACAAGGTCACTCCTGTTATCAAAGCTACACAGAGAGTATCGATCAGACGCTCCGTCACCACTGTCCCCAAAGACTTGGGAAAAGAAGTGCCGTCATACTTTGCCAAAATGCCGCAACGGGAAATTTCACCCACACGAGGGACAATCAGATTAGCGGCATACGACACAAAAACAGCATACACGCAGTCTGATGTTTTGGGATACTCACCCAACGGAGCCAATGTAAGTTTCCACCTCCATCCCCGGAAGATGTGACTAAACACACCAAATACCAGCGAAAGCAGCATCCAACTATAATCCATCCCGCCATCCAATACTTCCCACACATGCCCGAAATTAAATCCGCGGTACATCCATATCATTATCGCAGCTCCCAAAACCAACGGAAGTAGTATTTGCAGGCTCTTTTTTACAATCTTTTTTATATGAGTTCCTTCCAAAATCAGCGTATTTTAAATTTATAATGTTTACCTTTGCACGATGCAAAGATACTATCTTAGCGAAATAAACCTATTTATTAACGATAGAAAAATAACGGAATGGGATTAGTCAAACCAAAAAAATTTCTGGGACAACACTTCCTTAAAGACCTGAGTATTGCAAAAGACATAGCCGATACAGTGGACGAATGTCCCGGTTTACCTATTCTCGAAGTAGGACCGGGCATGGGAGTATTAACCCAATTCCTGATGGAAAAAGGACGTGAAGTGAAAGTGGTAGAGCTTGATTTTGAATCGGTTGCCTATCTGCGTGAGAACTTCCCCGCTTTGGAAGGAAACATCATAGAAGATGACTTTCTGAAACTGAAACTGGAGAAGCTGTTTGACGGCAGACCTTTTGTCCTCACCGGTAACTATCCTTATAATATATCCAGCCAAATCTTTTTTAAAATGCTGGACTACAAAGACCTGATTCCCTGTTGCACCGGAATGATTCAGAAAGAAGTGGCCGAACGCATTGCCGCCGGTCCGGGCAGCAAGACATACGGCATCCTGAGCATTCTGATTCAAGCATGGTATAAGGTGGAATATCTGTTTACCGTACACGAACATGTGTTCAACCCGCCCCCCAAAGTAAAAAGTGCCGTCATCCGCATGACACGCAACGAAACAAAAGAACTGGGGTGCAACGAGAGGTTGTTCAAACTTATCGTGAAAACCACTTTCAACCAACGGCGAAAGACTTTGCGGAATTCCATCTCTTCAATTTTAGAAAAAGGAAATCCGCTGAGCAATGATCCGGTATTCAACAAACGCCCGGAACAGTTATCGGTACAGGAATTTATCGAACTAACCAACCGGGTGGAAACCGCTCTGAAAGACAAAGCAGACATAGACTGCGGCAACGACATCGCCCGCAAAGGTGCAACAAGCCAAAAGGAATAACCTATTTATTTTATATTAACGGAAGAAGAATAGGATGAATAAAGAGGAATTAGAAAAAGTAGAGCAGCTCATCGAGCAAAAGAACTCCGAAGAACTGAAAGGACTGCTCTCCGGCTTACATCCTGCCGACATTGCCGAACTGTGCAATGAACTGGATGCCGAAGAAGCCC